>Ga0302242_1000320_pt1 | contig 50511 bp, 43 predicted proteins | sample AAG_UR_Lys_MG_FD_193510 | JGI IMG/M metagenome (GOLD analysis project Ga0302242, IMG submission 193510) | Enriched activated sludge microbial communities from anaerobic digester in WTTP, New Holstein, Wisconsin, United States - AAG_UR_Lys | ecosystem: Engineered > Bioreactor > Anaerobic >...
TTGGAGGTTTTTTTCTTGAAGCTAAAGCTTTTCAACCTCACCGGCATAGCCGGTGGTTATTTGTTCCTCGCTCCTTCGTCTCTCGGAACCAGCACTAAAGTACCAAAATAAAAAGAGTTGTTTCTCATCTGAAACAACTCTTTTTTCTGGTGCGGTTGAAGGGACTTGAACCCATACTCTTTCGAACACGGCCCTCAACCGTGCGCGTCTGCCTATTCCGCCACAACCGCAGGTTTTGTGACTACTTTTCGCCACAAGCAATATAGTACCGTTTCATGGCACTTTTGTCAAGCAATAAAAATTGTTTTTTATTGTTCTTCCTGAGGCTCTACGATTTCATATTTCAAAGTCCATTGCTCACAACCTTTGTACACGTCAAAAAAGGTGGAGCGGGCATCTCCCTGCACGTCTTTTGACGCAACTACCCCATAGGTTTTGTAAAGCAGACAGTAATAAGGAAGATCCTGCTTAAGAACTTTGCGAATGCCCATAAAAGTCTTCTTCTTCTCTTCCGGTGAAATACCGGACTGCATCCGGTCAAGAAGGCTGTCCAAAAGAATATTGCTGTATCCGATGGGATTGGCGTAGGTCCGCAACAAGGGCCTCAAGTCATAGGTGTCTTTGATACGGTATCCGCCCAAGTAAAGATCAAAGGACCCGGCAGAAAGCTTTGCCTTGTATTCCTCAGTCCCCACTGCCACCAAATTTATGGTAATACCAACATTCTGAAGGCTTTTTTGTATCACCTTGGCCGCAAGGAGCCGCTCAGGATTATCCGCATTGACGAGGAGCCCAAAGGAGAATTCTTCCACCCCTGATTCGACGAGAAGGGCCTCTGCTGTTTCCGTATCTATGGGATTGGCGGATTTTTCGCTTTCTATGCCAAGATAGCCCGGATAATAAATTGTATCATTCACTACCCCATTCCCATAATAGCAGCTGTCGATGATCTCTTTGGGATCTAAAGCGTAAGCAATGGCCTGACGAACTTTTTTGTTTTTTAATGCCGGATTGCGAAAATTAAATCCAATAAGCTCCACTTCATTGGAAGAGAAGGAATAAACTTTGGCATCCACCCCGCTTAAAAGCGCTTCTCTGTCCCCTTCCTTGAGAAAAGTCATGTTATACTGCCGGATGTCGAAGAGATTGACAGCCTCCGTTTTGTCCGGAATGTATTTTACCATCAAAGTATTTTGGGGGACCGCCCCTTGGAAATAGGGATTCCCCACAAGGGTCACCAGCTTGCTCCCCTCGATGGAATCCACCATATAAGGACCTGTTCCCACAGGTTTGAAGCCGTCCTTCAGTTCACGCACCGCTGCCGCCTTTTTAGCGGTCCCTTTTGGCAGGATGGGAAATGTGAGATTCTCAATTGCAGCATTTTTCGGATTTTTAAACCGAATGCGGATGTCCCCATCGTCAAGGACCTCTGCCGACTGGATGAGGCTTGTATAAGCGTCATAGACGGATTTTGCAGCGGGATCATACACACTGAGGTAGGCATCTACGGAATATTTCACATCCTCCGCAGAAAAAGCGGAGCCATCATGAAACCGTACCCCTTTTTTCAGAGAAATGACCACGGCGGCCCCATTGTCTTCATACTCCCAGGACTCCGCAAGCTCCCCCTTGGCTGAAAGATCTTCATTCAAAGTAAAAAGTCCCTGATAGATAAGACGATCCAAATAGTAAGCTTCCTCGTCTCTTAGGATCACAGGATTCAGAGTGCGTATTTTTTCCATGGGAATAGAGATTTCAGAAGAAGTTTCATAGGTCACTTTCTGCTCTTTATTTTTGCCGAGCAGGTCCCCTGGAGATTTACAGCCGAAAAAAGAACTGAGCAGCAACGAAAGCATCAATAAAACAAGGCCGGTTTTTCTTCCCATTCTCACTGCTCCTTCAGATTATTAAGTAATTGATTAACATGCATATAAATTTCTTCTTTATTTTTTGAGTTATCCAGGATGTGGTCAGCTCTTTTCAATCGTTCCAGCCGATCCATCTGGTTGTTGATCCTTTTTTGGATCTCTTCCCGGGAAAGCCCGTCCCGTTCCATGACTCTGGAGATTCGGACCTCATCGGGCACATCCACTACCCAGGTTTCGTCAACATATTTGTCCATTCCCGTCTCGAACAGCAGTGCCGCATCGATGACCACGATGGCATCCGGCCCCTGTTTTGCCGCTCTGGAAAAGATCTCTTCAATGACCTTTCCGTGAGTGAGCCTGTCCAGAATTTCTTTTTGGGAAGGATGGGAAAAAACCAAATCCGCCACATATTTGCGATCCAGACTCCCGTCCTCTTTCAGAACCCGTTCTCCCAAAGCTGCCTTCACCTGCAGGAGCATCTCCGATCCCGGAGAAAGTAATTCCTTTGCGATTTCATCCGCATCAAGGACTACGCAGCCCTTTTCCGCCAGATAACGGGAAACCGTTGATTTTCCAGCCCCAATGCCCCCGGTGAGTCCGATAAGCTTCATGCCATTCTCTCCTTATTTCAGTTCATACCAGTTGTTTCCCGTATTCAAACTCACGGAAAGTTCTACGGCAAGATCATAAGCCTGCTCCATGGTTTGTGCCAGAAGAGCCTCAATTTCTTCCAGTTCCTCCTTTGCGGCCTGAATGATCAGCTCATCATGGACCTGCAGGACCAGCCGGGAACGAAAACGTCCCTGGGAAAGCTTCGTGTGGCAGTTGATCATAGCGATCTTGATGATGTCCGCCGCACTTCCCTGTATGGGGCTGTTCATGGCCAGGCGTTCCGCCGCCTGTCTTGCCATAAAGTTGGAGGCATGGATCTCCGGAATGAGCCTCTTTCGGCCAAGGATGGTGGTCACATAACCCCTTTCCCTGCAAAACCGCACCTGTCCGTCCATAAATTCTTTTACCATGGGATATTTTTTAAAATAGGCCTCGATGTAGTGCTCTGCTTCCCGCCTTGTGATCCCCAGTTCCTCAGACAGACCAAAGCCCGTCATTCCGTAAATCACACCAAAATTAACAGCTTTGGCATTGCTTCTCTGCAGGGAGGTGACATCTTCTTCGGCCACCCCGAATACCCTGGCTGCGGTGGAGCGATGAATGTCCGCCCCCTCTTCAAAGGCCTCGATGAGACCGGGATCCTGTGACATATGTGCCAGCACCCGGAGTTCGATCTGTGAATAATCCGCTCCCACAAAGACAAAGGAAGGGTCTTGCGGGATAAATGCCTTTCGAAGCAATCTGCCAAGCTCCTGCTTGATGGGAATGTTCTGCAGATTAGGCTCAGTGCAGCTGATCCTTCCCGTGGCCGTAACGGTCTGCTGATAATGTGGATGGACCTTGCCGTCTTTATGTATCAGGGGGAGGAGGCCTTCCACATAGGTACTGTTCAATTTGGAAATGGTGCGGAACTCCAATATCAGGTCGATGATCTCATGCTCTCCCCGAAGTTTTTCCAGGATATCCGCATTTGTAGAATACCCTGTTTTGTTTTTCTTTCCTTTTTTTAGCCCCAGTTTTTCGAACAGGATCTCTCCCAACTGTTTTGGAGAATTGATATTAAATTCTTCGCCGGCCAGGACATAGATCTCCTTGCTGATCTCTTCAATGCGTTCTTTCAGATCCCCGCCGATAGCATTCAGTTCCTTCCGATCTACGGCGACCCCCCACAATTCCATGGAAGCAAGGACATAAATCAAAGGAAATTCCAGATCATAAGCCACCTGCTCCAGCTCCTGTTCCCGAATTTTACCAGAAAGCGGCAGGATAAGGTCCAATACCGCTCCGCACCACTGGGCCCCGAATTTGCTGTATCCCGGATCCGCCTGTTCAAAAAGGGCAAGCTGCCCTCCGTTTTGGGCCAGCTCCGACAATGGCAGAAAATCCAGCTGCAGGTATTCTCCAACAAGATCGGCAAGAAGGTACTTGCTGCGCTCCGGTGTGAGAAGGTATTGGGCTACCGCCGTATCAAAGGCGGTAAAGGGACAATACGCCTTTTCCTGCACCGAATACAGGACATAATAGTCCTCCTGAAGCTGATGCCCGGCGATCTTAACCTCATGTTTTTCAAACCAGGACAAAAGTAAGCCGGAAAGGCCGGAAATCGCCCCGTCAAGATAATAGGAGGAGCTCTCAAATACTACCGAAATTCCCTCCAAAGAGGGAACATCTCTGTGATTGTGATCGCTGAATACCTTGATGGCTACAGTGGTGCCTGGGGGCATATTTTCTGTTTGTTTTTCAAACTCCGAAAACGAAGAAATACATGCAGGCTCTCCCCTGTCCAAAGACCTACCGGGGGAACACTCTGTGTTATTATCTCCGGAGGTTTTGGCCCGGGAAAATTTTTCCGGCTCTATTTTTTTAAGAAAACTTTTAAATTCTAATTTTTGATATAGCCGAATCAATTCTTCATAGTTTGGTTCCCTGGTCTGAAAGGCATCAAAATCCGTCTCAATGGGAACATCCGTATGGATCTCCGCCAGCCGTCTGGAGAGAAGGGCCAGTTGGGCATTTTCTTCTACCTTTGTCCGAAGCTTCTCCCCTTCGATCTGCTCCGTGTTCTCCAGAAGATTTTGAATGCTGCCAAAGGTGTGTATCAATTTTTGAGCTGTTTTTTCCCCTACTCCGGGAAGGCCGGGAATGTTGTCGGAAGGGTCCCCCATCAAGCCCTTAAAGTCTACAAACTGGGCGGGGCTGAATCCGTACTTTTCGTGGATCTCGTCTTCGTCATACATTTCAAATTCGGAAATCCCCTTTTTGGTGATGAGGATCCTCGTCTTCTTTGTGGCAAGCTGCAGTGCATCCCGATCTCCGGTGATGATGAGGGTACTGAGGCCCTTCTCTTCTGCGCGCCGGGCAATGGTACCTATGATGTCATCCGCCTCAAAGCCGTCGATCTCCAGCATGCAGATATTCATGGCAGCAAGGACTTCCTTCAGAAGAGGAAGCTGCATGGCCAGTTCCGGGGGCATCCCCTTTCGTTGTGCTTTGTAACCGGTATACTCTTCATGTCGAAAGGTAGGAGCTTTTCGGTCAAAGGTCACCACCAGGGAATCTGCTTCGTGGTCTTCCCTGATTTTTCGCAGCATATTAAGAAAACCGTATACCGCATGGGTATACAGTCCTTCTTTTGTTATCATGGGACGCAGAATGGCGTAATAAGCCCGGTTGATCAAGCTGTTGCCGTCGATCACCAGGATGGTCTCATTCCCCGGGCTGTTTTTCATAAACGACTCCTTCTTCAATATACAAAGACAGCGTCTTTTCAACGATTTTTCCTTCTTCTTCAGCGAAAAGGTGTATCTCATACTCCGTCCGGCCTGTATTCTCATCCGTCTTTGTGGAAAGGACGGTAAATTCTTCTATCTTGAGATACTCTTTAAGAAGCGGGAGATTGGGATCCTCCGGTGCCATGGCAGCCAAAGCCATATCGCCATCCCCTGCAAGAGCCTCTTCGCTGCTTTCTCCAGTTCCCACGGCTTCTCTGGTGGTGCCGCTCCGGCTTTCGTCATCCGTAGCTCCGCCTTCAAAACACTTGGCCTGCAGTACCCCTCCATAAGTGCCATAAGCAGCCGAATGTTGAGGAACCATCGACAGATCCGCAAGTTCGCTGCCCTCCACGACAGGTTCTTCTTCTGCCTTCGAAAAAGCCACCGCCTTTTCTTTATTTTCCTCTTCCGCTACATAGCTCCCGGCAGAAGGGGTTTCATCATTGGGATCAGGATCCGACCCCATGCTATTATACATGGAAATACTGACAACGCCAACCATCAAACAGGCAGCCAGCGTGGTAAGACCACGAAAGATACGTTTTTTCTTTTTTGTTTTCATCTCGGCAGCTTCTCTCAGCGCTCTGATTTTTTTACCTTCTTCCTGAAGAGCTTCCTTCAGTCTGGATTCCACTGCTTCCGGCAGCGTCTGCTGGGGAATGTCGTTCAGGATATGCAAAACCCGTTGCATTTGCTGGTCTTCTGCTGAGAATGTCGTGTTTTTTTCTTCTTGGTTTTCGTTCATTCCCGGTATCCTCCTCCCCTCGATATCATGGATCTGTTTTTCTTTATCATAGTTTAGACGCTTTCTGGTTGATTTTGTTCCAACAACATTGACCGCAACTTTAAACGGGCCCGGTTCAGCCGGGATTTTACAGTTCCTTCCGAGCAATCCGTCATAATGCCGATCTCCTCGTAGGAAAAACCCTGTATATCCCGAAGAACTATAATTTCCTTGTGCTCGGGATTCATCTGTCCCAGACAGAACAGGATCCTGTCCGCAATGTCCCTGGATTCCAGCACATCCTCCGGGAGAGGTGCCGGATCCTTCAACTCCACCAGCCATTCCCCATCTTCATCCATACGGTTCAGGCTGTCGGTATCTTTGAGGGGCACGGTCTTTCGCAGCATGTCGTTGCAGGTGTTCACCACGATCCGGTAAACCCAGGTATCAAAGCGGCAGTCCCCCTTAAATTTTTCCAGATGCCGAAACACTTTGATCATGCTTTCCTGAAACGCATCTGCCGCATCCTGCTCGTTTCGCATAAAGCGAAGAGCTGTATTGTAGGCTTTTGTGGTGCAGCCTTTAATAAGTAGCTCAAAACTGGCGTCATCGCCCTTCTTTGCTGCCTCAATCAAACGCTGCTCGTTCAGATCTATGAACATGGGAAAATTCCTTTTCAATGGTGTTTAATATGCTATACTTATTATAGCACAATGACCAAACGGAGGTAAACATGTACGATTATCATACCCATTCCAGTTTTTCAACAGACAGCAGCACCCCCATGTGGAAAATGGCAGATGCCGCCGTTTCTCTGGGTATCAGAGAAATGGCAGTAACAGACCATTATGATCCGGATTATCCCCTTCCCGACTGGTTTTTCGAGACGGATTTTGTGGACTATCTGAGGACCATCGAAGAAACCCAGGCAAAATTTCGTGGAAGACTTCTCGTAAAAAAAGGCATCGAAATCGGCATCCAGCACGGAGCTACCATGGAAAAATGCCGCAAAGCAGCCCGTGAGCATGATTTTGATTTTGTCATCGGCTCTTTCCACTGCGCAGAAGGGTTTGAGCTTTCCTGCGGTGATTTTTTTACGGGCCGCAGCCCGGAAGAAGCCATCACGGCATTTTATCAATATAATATCGACTGCATCAAGGAATTTGAGGATTTTGATGTACTGGGGCACATCAATGTGGTGGACCGGTATCTTCCCTCTCTCCCCGATCCCGAAACCCGCATGGACCTCATTACAGAGCTTCTCTCCCTGCTTCTGGAAAAGGAAAAGGGAATCGAGATCAATACCTCTTCCTTCCGCTACGGCATGGGAGACCATACAACTCCTACAGAGCAGATCCTTAAGCTGTATCGAAAGATGGGGGGCGAGATCATTACCGTGGGTTCTGATGCCCACAAACCGGACAGCGTAGGCCTACGCTTTGACTGGGCTTATGAAAAGCTCAGGACACTTGGTTTTCGCTATGTGACCACCTTCCAGGAAAGAAAGCCTTCCTTTATCAAGCTATAAGAAATTCCAGGCTGCGGGCAAACCGTATGCTGGCTCCGCCGCTTTGACTCCCCGGTTGATGCTTCTTGCCAGAACTTCTGCCGCCAATGCTCCTACAGCATCCGGCTGGACCTCTTTTTCCCCGGTGGCCATAACAAAGACAGTGTCTCCATCCGCCATGGTGTGCACCGGCCGTATGGAGCGGGCCAGTCCGTTGTGGGCGATGGAAGCGATCTTTGTGGCCTGGGTCTTGGTCAGTCTGGCATTGGTGACCACACAAGCTATAGTAGTGTTGCCGGAAAATACATTTCTGTTTTCTGCATATTCCGCGTACATGGCCTCTTCCGTACTGGCCAGCGCAGTTTTTTCTTTATTCAAGAGGCCTGCAATCTGCCTGCCTGTGTCCATGTCAATGACATCGCCCAAAGCATTTACCGCCACCACGGCTCCTACGATCAAATCTCCGATCTGCAGGGCAAAGGTGCCAAGACCGCTCTTCATCATGTATTCAGGACCAAGGAATTTCCCTACTGTTGCACCGGTCCCGGCCCCTACATTCCCTTCTTCCGGTTTTTGGGAAGAAGCATTTTCACAAGCACGGTAACCCATGGCCGCATCCGGCCTTACTTTGGGATCTCCTACAACCAGGTCGAAGAGAGAGGCGGCGGAAACAATGGGCACTACACCTACCCCCACATCAAAACCAACGCCTTTTTCTTCCAGATATCTCATGACTCCTGATGCCGCATCCAAACCGTAGGCGCTGCCTCCGGCCAATACCACGGCATGGATCTGATCCACCAGATTCACAGGCTTGAGCAGCTCTGTTTCCCTTGAAGCAGGAGCACCTCCCCGGACATCTACACCGGCCCAGGCACCCTTTTCACAAAGAATAACCGTACAGCCGCTGCCGCCTTCTGCATCCTCCGCATGACCAATGCGGATCCCTTCGATATCCGTAATGTTTGCTTCCTTTTTTATCAACATCCTCATCTCCCGCTACAACGCCTTCATGATCTTCACGGCCTGGATCAAGGCAATAATGACTCCTGCCACCGCTTCTCCTCCCAGAAGACCGGCAGCTATGATCTGACCGTTTCCTTCCCTTTCATACCGAGGCGCTAACTTTGTCACTGCAAAGCGCAGTAAACCCCCAAGGAATGCCGTAGCTGACAAATAGAACGGGAGATAGACACCCAGCCCCAGAGTCATAACGGGAAAGTTCACAAGATAAAGCAGCACAGCGACCACAAGCCCTATGAGGAAAGCCGGCATATGAGAGATGCCCCCTACCATAGCCGCAACGGCAGAAGCCTGGGGTGCGGGGAAAATTCCTTCTGCACCAAAGGCTGTGGGACCGTAAGCTTTTAAGATGACAAGAAAAGCTCCTATAGAAACAAAGGCTCCCAGTATGCCCCCCAGGCATTCTCCGTACCACTGGGCTTTGGGATCTGAGTGCAAAATATGACCTGCTTTAAAGTCATTCATCACATCTCCCACCAGTCCGCAGGCCACAGCTACAATGGCCGCCACAAAGAATGCCTCCGTCTGACCGATAGAAGAGACGGCCTTGGCTGCCAGCAAAACGATAATGCCGAAGATCTCCATGGGATTGATGCCGGATTGTCCCACACACTGGGCAGACATAGCCGTAGCCAGCCAAACTCCCGTAATGGTGATGAGAGATGCCACAATGCCAAGATCCGCTCGGACAGTGAATAAAAATGCCAGCAATGCCAAAATTAAAGGTGCCCAGCGAAGAGGAATGACGCCGCTTTCAATGCTGTCTCGATTCAGCATGGGCGCAAAAATCTCTTTTGCCCTGGGAAGGATCCCTTTTATGATGATCCCCACACCGGTGCCTACCATAAGACCGATACCCAGTGAAGATTTTATGTTTGCCGCCTGGGCCGCATCAAAGAAGCCCGCTGCCTGTCCGCCGATCAGGATACCAAAATCGCCGATCAAGGCTCCAAGAAACCATACCCCGATGAATACAGGCCCGATGATATAACCCACCGAAACCAGCATCAGAGAGAGCCAGGCTCCTCCAAGGGAACCGTAGGACATCATTTTTTTCGACCAGATGACCTGTGGAAATGCCGCCATCCAATCACGAAGCCAGGTAAACACAGCCGCTCCCCCCAAAGACGCAAAAAGGGCCACAGCTTTTTTTCCTCCCTCATCACCGATGATAAGAGTCTCTGCTGCCGCCTGCCCCATGGGATAGGGCAGTTCTTTGTCCACAATAAAATATTGTCGGATAAGAGCTGTAAAAATCAAGCCAAGAAGAACGCCTCCCACCGCTACCACCAGAAGACTGAGATTGCTGATTTTTGCTTCCGGATCGAGTATAAAGATCCCCGGAACGGTAAAAGCGATGCCCCCGGCTACCATGGCCCCTGCGGACATGACGGTATGAGCCACATTGATTTCATTTATATTAGTGTTGCCGAAGGCCTTCAGTGAAAACATAGAAACCAGTGCCACAAAAATAATGGGCCAGGGCAAAGCCCCCAGTTTCAGAGCAACAAAAAGAGAACTCATGGTGAGGATAACAGATCCTACAGCGCCGATGAACATCCCCCGGAATGTAAACTGTTCTTTGAATGACGATGCGTATTTCACACCTTTGCTTTCCTGTGACATTTTCTTTTTTCCCTTTCCTGGTCCTTTTCCCTGATAGATATGCTACTGTTTTTTGATTAACCATTGATCTAAGGCTGATCATAGCACATTTCCCGCTGGTATTCAATGTTGCCGTCCAGCATGGTCAGATCCACCCGAAGGTCTTTGATCCCGGTGTCATCCAAGGATGAGATATCTGTGGAGAGAACCACAAGATCTGCCAGTTTGCCCGGCTCTATGCTTCCCTTTTCCCCTTCTTCAAAGCTGGCGTACGCTCCGTTGATGGTATAAAGACGCAGGGCTTCATGGAGAGTGATGGCCTGTTTTTTGTCTGTAGGGGTATCCGTGCTCCTGTCTATTCGATTTACAGCTCCATCCAGAATTTCAAAAAATCGCAAAGGCCCGGAAGGGGCATCGCTTCCCAGAGACACCCTGATTCCCGCATCAAGCATACTGCGAAGAGCCGTGAAATATTGCATGCGTTTTCCGAAATAACGGCTGTAATTCTTTCCATTCCAAAGGAGAAATCCCGGATTCAGACTGGGACAGAGTTCCAGTTCTGCGATTCGACGGATCAGATCCGGATCTACGATGCTGCAATGTTCAATGCGATGTCTGGCATTCTTTCTGGGATTTTCAGCCTGTGCCCTTTCGAAGCCTTCCACCATGTACGACACCGCAAGATCCCCCACCGCATGGGCCGTGGCCTGACAGCCGGCATTATGGATCTTTCGGATATAGTTGATCGCTTCTTCTCTTTCCCAGCCCAAGATCCCCGGCAGGTCCGGGTCATGATCATAGGGTTCTCTGGTGGCGCAGGAAGGACCGCTGGTTCCTCCGTCGATCATGAACTTGCAGCTTCCTATTCGAAAATGCTCATCCCCTAGCCCGGTGAGGAGCCCCAAAATCATGGCTCTGTCTGTCATGGCTTTGGAAAGGGGCTTTCCGTAGATGCTGTGGAGCATCATATAAACCCTGGGTTTAAACAGCCGCTCCCGGCAAAGCCTTTGCATGATGCGAAAAGAGATGGTTCCAAACTCTCCAGGATCGTGAATGGAGGTAATGCCGTTTTCCAAAAGAAGATTCTGGGAGCTCATGGCCGCACGGGTCTGTTCTTCCTCAGAATATTCCATCTGGCTCCAAAGATAAAAATGGGTATGGTCTTTCACCAGTCCTGTTAATGTGCCCTTCTCCACTACGATCTCATTCTTTGGATATTTGTCCGCATCCATTGCCCCCTTTACCCCGATGGATGCCAGGGCGAGAGAATTGTAGACACAGACATGGCCGCAGGTGCGCATGCACTGTATCCGGTGAAAGGGCGCCGCCTTGTCCAGTTCTTCCAGCGTAATATGCCGTCCCTCGGCGATGCGGTTCTGGTCGTAACCCATCATGGAGATCCAGCTTCCTTTGGGTCTTTTCGCTGCCGCCTTTTCCACAAGGGCAAGGATATGACCGATGGTAGGACACTGGGCATAGGAGATATCAATAATGGAAGCATCTTCGCCCTGTCCGAAAAGTCCGTTTAAAATCGGATGGAAATGAGAGTCGATGAACCCCGGCACCAGACTTCTTCCCCGAAGATCGATATAGTTTGTGTTTTCGTCCCCCAAAGAGCAGACTTCCTCCCGGGAGCCCACACAAAGAATGCGGTTTCCGCTGACGCCCACCGCCTCTGCGACTTTGTCCTCAACATTCATGGTAAGAACCGAGCCGTTAAAAAATACATGATCCAGATGACAGGCAACAGAGGTCATAGGCTTTGCCTGTACCGAATGAGACGGGTCAGGGTCTCATTGACGGGGGTAGGGATCCCCAGCCTCTTTCCTTCTTTGGCAATGGCGCCGTTGATGGTGTCAATTTCTGTCAGGCGATGGGCCTGCAGATCCTGCAGCATGGAGGAACAGTTTTGGGCCGTAGCCTCACAGACAGCCCGGGTGTGCGCCACGGGATCTGTAAACTGAAGGTGAACCCCCTTTTTCAGGGCCACCCTTTCCCCTTCCAAGACCGCATCCGAAAGGATCGAATTCAGGTCCGGGTACTCCAAAAGCTGCCCGTTGCAAAGACCGGTCAAACCTGTAAGGGCATTGATCCCCGCATTGACCAGCAATTTATCCCAGATCAGACCTTCCACATTGTCTGAGACCTGGGTTTCCAGACCGGCACGGCAAAAAAGCGCCGCAAGGGTCCTTGCGAGTTCGCTTTCCGGTCGCCCCATTTCTCCCAGTATGGTTTTTCCCACTCCCGCATGGCGGATCCGTCCAGGAGAGAGCATGGTGGCACCGTGGGCTGTGGTTCCGGCAAGAACCCTGTTCCCTTCTCCCAGCACCTCCCGAATGGCCTCTCCGTTCCCCAAACCGTTTTGCAGTGTGAGAGCGATGGTTTCCGGGCCAAAAAGAGCCAGATTCCTTTGTACTGCCTCTCCCGTGGCCGTGGACTTCACAAAGACAATGACCAGCTCGCAGATCCCGGCGTCTGCTGCATCAAAAACGCCGGAAAGGCGATGGTAACCCATCGCCTCGCCGTCTCTTTCTATTACGAGTCCCTTTTCATTGACGGCGTCGATCTGCGTTCTGCTGATATCCACCAGATACACTTCATTTTCCGATAACGCCGAGAGCTTTGCACCATAAAGGCTGCCCATTGCTCCGGCGCCGATGATGCCTATTTTCATAATTAGTATAACCTCTTGATGTCTTCTTCAGAGACACCGCCAAAAGCATGGGACTCTTCCGGGAAGGCCCCGGTTTTTACATCGGATTTATACTGCTCCAGCGCCTTGATGATCTCCGGCGCCAGATTCAAGTACTGTTTTACAAATTTGGGGAGGAATTTGTCATAAAGCCCCATCATGTCGTGGAATACCAACACCTGACCGTCACAGCCCCGACCGGCTCCGATGCCGATGGTGGGTATGCTCAGAGTTTTTGTGATGTGTCCCGCCAGCAGTTCCGGCACGCATTCCAAAACCACGCAGAAGGCTCCTGCCTTTTCCAGTGCCAAAGCATCTTCCAGAACTTTTTTAGCCGCATCCCCTTTGCCCTGTACCTTAAAGCCACCCAGCTTGGAGACTGTCTGAGGTGTCAGGCCCACATGCCCCACTACCGGAACACCAGCATCCACAATGGCTTTGACGATCTCTGCCACTTCCTGGCCGCCTTCCAGCTTTACCACATCGCAGCCTGCTTCCTTCAGGAATCTTGTGGCGTTGCGAATGGCCTGTTCTTTGGATTCGTTGTAAGAACCAAAAGGCATATCCCCGATGATCAAAGGACTGGGTGCCCCGTGAACTACCGGTTTGATGTGGTGGATCATTTCTTCCATGGTGCAGGCCACGGTGGAATCATGTCCCAGCATGGTCATCATGAGAGAATCTCCTACCAAAAGAGTGTCAATCCCCGCTTTTTCCGCCAGACAGGCCGTAGAATAATCATAAGCGGTGATCATACTGATCTTTTCACCCTTATCCTTCATTTCCTGTAGCTTCAGCGTAGTGATCTTTGCCATTTGTTTTTACTTCCTTTCCTTTTGCGCCGCAGCGGACGCAGAACCCTGTCAAGCTTCTTTGATGCCCCTAAGTACATTCCGCAAAAGGAGCATGGATGTCACCGCCCCCACTCCTCCGGGAACGGGGGAGATGCCTTTGATCTGTCCGGAAACAGCGTCCATATCCACGTCTCCGCAAATACCGCCTTCTTTTTCATTGATGCCTACGTCCATCACCACTGAATGTTCTCCGAAGTATTCTTTTCCAAAATACCCGGCCCGACCTACCCCGGTCACCACCACATCCGCCTTCTTCGTGATTTCTGCAAGATCCTTTGTTTTGGAATGGCAGATAGTCACCGTGGCGTTTTCTTCCAAAAGGAGCATAGCAAGGGGCTTGCCCAGCACCAGGCTTCGGTTGACAATAACAACATTTCTGCCAACCAGACTACCGGTGTAGTGAAGCAACAATTCCCGCACAGCTTCCGGGGTACAAGGCAAAATGCCCTCGGTGTCCCCTAGGAAAAGTTTGTTCAGATTCTGGGGATTCATGCAATCAGAGTCTTTTTCCGGTGCCACCAAAAGGCTGATCTTCTCGCTGTCCATATGCCGGGGCAGAGGACGAAAAATCAGGATGCCGTGGATCTCACGATTGCTGTTGCACTCTTGAAGAATAACAAGAAACTCTTCTGTGGTAGTATTTTCCGGGCATTCACGAACCTGGGCCAGAATGCCGCAGGTCTGACAATTCTTCAAAACCCGCTGCTCGTAGGCAATGTCTTCGGGATTTTGCCCCACCCGGAGAATGGCTAGTTGGGGACGGATCCCCTTCTTTTCATATTCGCCGACCTTTTCTTTGATCTCTTCCCGGATGCGGTCTGCCACCGGTTTTCCTTTGTATAATTCCATATTAGAACAATCCCGAAATCTTTCCTGTTTTATCCACATCGATGGACTCTGCAGCAGGAACCTTGGGAAGGCCTGGCATGGTCATGATGTCTCCGGTGATGGCGACCACAAAGCCGGCTCCTGCAGAAACCTTTACGTTTCTTACGCTGACGCGAAAACCGGTGGGACGGGCAAGCTTTGTCGGGTCATCGGAAAGGGAGTATTGCGTTTTCGCCATGCAGATGGGCATTTTTCCAAAGCCCAATGACTCCAGTTCCTCGATCTGCTTGGAAGCATTCCCCACGTAATCCACTCCGTCTGCCCCATAAACCTTGGTGGCAATGGCATTAATTTTTTCTTTAATAGGTGCATTTTCATCGTAGGAAAAACGGAAATGGTTCTCTCCCGTTTCCAGAACCCGGAGAACTTCTTCCGCCAGTTCTTTTCCTCCGGCGCTCCCTTTGCCCCAGACTTCCGAAAGCACGGAATTGACTCCCAGGGATTTGCACTTATCCGCAATGCAGGCGAGCTCCGCTTCTGTATCTGTGGGAAAACGGTTGATGGCCACCACTGCAGGAAGGCCAAACACCGTAGTTACATTTTCTACATGCTTAAGGAGGTTTTCGATGCCTTTTTCGATGGCAGGAACGTTTTCTTTGGAAAGATCCGCCTTAGCCACGCCGCCGTGAAGCTTCAGTGCCCTTGCGGTCGCAACGATAACCACCGCATCCGGCACCAGGCCGCTTTTTCTGCACTTGATGTCAAAGAACTTTTCGGCTCCCAGATCCGCTCCGAATCCGGCTTCCGTCACCACATAATCTCCCATCTTCAGTGCGATTTTCGTTGCCATAATGCTGTTGCAGCCATGGGCGATGTTGGCAAAGGGACCTCCATGGATAAAGGCAGGTGTATGTTCGAGAGTCTGCACCAAATTAGGCTTTAAGGCATCTTTCATGAGAGCCGCAACAGCTCCCTGCCCCTTCAGATCTCCTACCGTCACAGGCTTGCCGTCAAAGTCATAGGCAACCACCGTGCTTGCTACCTTTGCCTTCAAATCCTCAATATCTTTGGACAGGCAAAGAATCGCCATGATTTCAGATGCCACTGAAATATCGAAGCCGTCCTCTCTGGGAGTGCCGTTGGCCTTTCCGCCCATACCGTCCACGATAAAACGAAGCTGGCGGTCGTTCATGTCCAGGCAGCGTCTCCAGACCACTCTTCTCACATCGATGCCCAGGTTGTTTCCCTGATGGATGTGATTGTCCAATAGAGCGGCAATCAAATTGTTTGCCATGGTGACAGCGTGAATATCTCCGGTAAAATGAAGGTTGATGTCCTCCATGGGTATTACCTGGGCATAACCGCCTCCGGCAGCTCCCCCCTTTACCCCAAAAACAGGGCCAAGAGAAGGCTCTCTAAGAGCGATCACTGTCTTTTTTCCCAAGGCGCTGAGAGAATCTCCCAACCCTACGGTGGTGGTGGTTTTCCCCTCTCCTGCGGGAGTAGGCGTGATGGCTGTCACAAGGATCAGCTTGCCATTCTTCTTGTCCCGGTATTCCTCCAGGATATTATAGTCGATCTTCGCTTTGTACTTTCCGTAATTCTCCACATATTCGTCTTTGATTCCCAGTTCTTCGGCGATCTTGTTGATGACAAGAGGCTTTGCCTCCTGTGCGATCTGGATATCACTTTTATACTCCATAACAACCTCCTATCCTGCGACCCTGCCGCTTATTTGAATGCGCAAAAGGCAACCAAATTCTTTTCCAACAAATGGGCTTTCCGACCGGAAAACGTTTTTTCAAGAACTTTTATCATATTTTCTTCACTCACAAATCCCATGGTCCGAACCAGGGCTCCCAGCATAACGATGTTGGCCATTTTCTCATTCCCCAGGCTGATAGCCACTTCCCCTGCATCTACCGCATGGGTTGTAAGGTCTTTTCTTTCTGTTCCTTTTTTTACCAGAGAAACATTCTCAAAAATCGTGCCGCCGGCCTCCACCATTTCCTCATATTTTGTGAGAGAAGGCTGGTTCATAGCCACCAGGCAGGTTGCCTTGTCGATGATAGGACAGCTGATAGGGGCATCCGAAATAATGACGGTGCAATTTGCCGTTCCTCCTCGCATCTCCGGTCCGTAGGACGGGAGAAAAGTGACTTCTTTGTCATCCATCATGGCTGCATAGGCAAGCATCTGGCCGATAAGGATGATGCCCTGTCCGCCAAATCCTGCGAGCAATATTTTATGTGCTGCCATCTATTTCACCTCCTCGGGACATCTCAGTTTTCCCAGAGGGAAATAAGGGATCATATTCTCTGCCAGCCATTTTAAAGCGTCTTTCGGCGCCAGTCCCCAGTTGGTGGGACAGGTGGACAGGATCTCAACAAAACTGAAACCCAGTCTTTTTTCCTGTACTTCGAAAGCACGGTGAAGGGCGGCCTTGGCTCCGCGAACGTGGGCCGGTGTATCCAGAGCTACCCGTTCTACATAAACCGCACCGTCGATGGTGGCCAGCATTTCTGCCATGCGAAGAGGCATGCCGGAAACTTCTTTTTTCCTTCCGTCCACCCCGGTGGTGGATTTTTGCCCGATGAGGGTGGTGGGGGCCATCTGCCCTCCCGTCATCCCGTAAATGGCATTGTTCACAAATACGGTGGTGAATTTTTCACCTCTGTGGGCTGCATGTACAATTTCTCCCGCACCAATGGAAGCCAGATCTCCGTCTCCCTGATAGGTAAAGATCGTCTTATCCGGCATGGCTCTGCGGATCCCCGCTGCTACAGCAGGACCTCTCCCATGCATGGATTCACACATGTCCACATTGAGATAGTTATGGGAAAGGATGCCGCAGCCGATGGGTGCGACGCCAATGGCATCACCCAGTGTGCCCCGTTCGATCAGGACCTCCATCAGGATACGATGTGCGATCCCATGGGTACAGCCGGGACAATACCCGGTAGTAACGGGGAGCATCCCCTTTGTGTATTCAAATACTGTCTTCATCTTGCCACCTCCAGGATCGCCTTTGCCTTTTCCACCACTTCCATGGGCGTGGGGACCATGCCTCCTGTCCGGTAGATCAATTCCACCGGAAAACGCCCGCAGACCGCACATTTTACATCATCCATCATCTGTCCGATGGAGAGTTCTGCGGATACCACTACCTTTGTTTTGGAGCTGATCTCATCAAAGGCTTTGTTAGGGAAAGGCCACAGGGAGATGGGACGGATCAAGCCCGCCTTGATCCCTTCCTGGGCAAGATGATCGATGGCTTCTCTTACGATACGAGACATGGTTCCAAAAGAAACAAAGACGATCTCCGCATCTTCCAGACCCACGCTCTCATACATAGGAAGTTCTTCCAACATGGTTTCATATTTGGCCTGCATCTTGTTGTTATGGTTTTCCAGGTCATCCGGCTGCAGACGCAGGGATTTGACCACGGTTCTTATTTTTTCTTCACTTTTGGGATCTCCATGACCGGTGACGGCCCAGGGCTTCCTCTCCCGGATCTGCTCCAGAGTAATGGGCTCCCTTGCCTCCGGCATTACAACAGGTTCCATCATCTGTCCCAGCATACCGTCTGCCAGCACCATAACGGGATTGCGAAAGCGATCTGCCGTAGCCACCGCCTGATAGATAATATCTACTGTCTCCTGAATAGAGGAAGGCCCGTATACCGGGACGTGATAGTCTCCGTTGCCGCCCCCTCTCGTGGCCTGGCGGTAATCCGCCTGCCCCGGCTGAATGCCACCTACTCCGGGGCCTCCGCGCATGACATTCAAAAGTACCACAGGAACCTCTGCGGACGCCATGAAGGAAATGCCTTCCTGCATCAGGGCGATTCCCGGAGAAGAAGAAGACAAAAATACATTGTTGCCTGTTACGGCCCCGCCGAGAGCCATATTTACCGCAGCCAGTTCACTCTCTGCCTGAATAAAAGATCCTCCCACCTTGTCCATCTCTCTGGACATATATTCGGGGATCTCATTTTGCGGCGTAATGGGATATCCAAAGTACAATCTGCAGCCGCCACGGATGGCGGCTTCGGCAAAGGCTTCATTGCCTTTCATTAATTTCTTTTCACTCATAGCCCGTTACTCCTACTCCGTATAAACGCTGATCACACCATCGGGACACATCACTGCACAATTAGCACAGGCGATGCACTGCATCTCGTCGCTGACGGAAATAGGGTGATAGCCCATAATGTTCGTTTCATGCTCATGTATCATCAAAATATGCTTGGGACATACTACGACACACAGTTCACATCCCTTGCATTTGTCGATGTTGAACTTTAAAATACCTTTTGCCATTCACATTCTCCTTTTTGTCATCGGTCTAACCACGAAGGTCTCATATATAACTGGATGCAATAAAGCCCCAGATCCCCAGGCAACCCCTCCATCTTTTGGAACGCCTGATAGATGTCTTGTGTACAGCAGCTGTGTAAAAGAGGGATCCCCTCCTTTTCGCTGATCTCCCGGCACAAATGATATCCTTTTAAGATATCTTCCGTGGTGGTTTCACGAAGCATGTGGGTATTGTTGACCAGCCAGTCTGCTTTTATCCGCGTTTCTTCTGTGATCCGGTGCAGGTGATGCATCGCCCCCCGGTAATCCTCTGTTTCCGGCCGGTTGGCATTGACCACATAGAGCATCTCGTGCTCCCCACCATCAAAATGCCTGGAAAACTGGTTGAGGATCATAGCTCCTGTTTCATTTCCCCCCACATCCACGATGGTGTGGTAGGACGAATCTTCCAGCACCTTTCGGATGGTAGGAGACAGAGCCGGAAGGTCTGCAGAAATATCGCTGTGATAGATATTGCTGTGCACTTCGATGCCTGCATTTTCTAACATTGTCTGTCTCTCTCTGCTTCGAAAATACACATTGGCAATGTCAAGATCCACCAAGGCAGTTTTTTTGCCCTGACCACAAAGATCCAGGGCAATGTTGATGGAATATTCGGTTTTTCCACTGCCATAGTGGCCTGTTATGATCTTGATCCGTTTCATTTTTAAGCTTTGCCCTATTCTTCCCGAACAATTCCTTTTTACAGTTTTATAATCTTCACAAGAACAGCGAATGATTATATAGCGAATATTATATAAGGAAATCCGGCAAGAATAAAGTCTTTTCGCCGGTTTTTTTCATTTTTTCCATACAAAAATCCCGATGTGTCGTCAGGCCTCGAATTCACACCCTATCCATTGATAGGTGGGTCACCTGTTTCTGCTTCTGTCTTCCACTCAGAGGCGGCCTGACATAGGCTTCGAAAACCCGGAATCCCGTGAACTTAATGTAGGTTAAATTACTCAACCTTAACGAACACCTCAGGATTATTTTGTTAAGTCAATTATACCCACCCGGACTGTTTTAATCAATGTATTATTATGTATTTTCCGGGGGCAGATGTACGATTATGAATTTTTCTGTTCAGCGTCTGTTTCTTCTTCCTCCCCTTCGTCCGGAAGGTCGATGGTAACGGCTGCAGCCAGATTGATGTTCTCCAATTCTGCAGAATCGTCATCTTCCAAAGAAAATACTTTGAAGTACTCCTGGATCTCTTCTTCTTCATCCTGGTCGCAAAGATCATCGCAGAACATATCGATGAAAAGACGTATCGCTTTTGCCAGGCCAAAGAGAAGGACTGCCATACCGCCGTACATAGCCAAAGGCTCCAATACTCCAGGAAGCAGCTGTGCGGGAACCAGACTTTCCAAAACCGCTTCTGCCGGATACCCTTGCGCTACATACTGATCCACAGTGGTTTTAAAAATAATGATGTTGTTGATCAGCAGGGCCAGTCCAATGAGTCCGGTCACTGCAGACCCGACGTACAAAGTCGTCGTAAGGTACTTTTTCTTTTGCTTCGCGAAAGCGTCTTTACTCTTTGCTGCCATGATACTTTGTCTCCATTTCACCTTTTTCTTTTTTTTCGATATGCCACCTTATGCAGCCTATTTACTAAGCTTCATAAGGATCGATCGTGCTGTTGTGATACACCTTCTGAACATCGTCGTTTTCTTCCAGTGTATCGATAAGCTTGATCAAGCTCTTAAGGTCGTGCTCTCCTGGAGTCGCCTCCATAGAGGGTACGTATTCCACATCGGCTTCGATAAAATCATATCCGGCATTGCGAAGAGCATCGGAAACCTGATTGAAATCTTCGGGAGCAGTGACCACTTCAAAGCTGTCTTCATGAGTGATCATATCCTCAGCACCGGCTTCCAGCGCTGCATCCATTAATGTGTCTTCTTCAATGCCTGTTGCCTTCTCGATAACGATGACACCCTGGCGCTTGAACATATAGGATACACAACCAGGGACTCCCAGATTGCCGTTGTGTTTGTCAAAAGCATGCTTCACGGCAGAGGTGGTTCTGTTCTTATTGTCTGTCAGCACATCGACGATAATAGCAACCCCGCCAGGTCCGTAGCCTTCAAAACTGCCGGTCTCGTAAGTTTCGCCTTCCAACTCCCCGGTTCCTTTTTTGATGGCTCTGGTGATGTTGTCATTGGGCATATTGATGCCTTTGGCTTTTGCAATTTCATTTTTCAGCGTCATATTATATTCCGGATCACCCCCTGCCTTAGCGGCAACGGTGATTGCACGTGCATATTTTGTAAACAGCTGTCCTCTTTTTGCGTCCTGTGCGGCCTTTCTGCCGGCAATAGTACCATGTCTTCCCATAAATATTCCTCCTGACCCTTCGGATCTTTTTATACTTTTTTGATTATACTACGAATGTCTTGTAATTGCCATTTTTTTCACAAAAAATGATAAAAGGATTTGCTCCTCTAGGGAGTTTGCGTCTGGGGCGGAGGTTCCCCCTGTCCCATATGCTTGTACGCCGTAGCCATCATCAGCTTGATCCGGTTGAGCTGGTTCACATCACTGGCGCCGGGATCATAGTCTATGGCAACGATGTTTGCAAGAGGGTGATACTTGCGCAAAGCCTTCATCATGCCTTTCCCTGTCACATGATTTGGCAGGCAGGCAAAAGGCTGAAGGCATACGATATTGGTGATTCCATGGTCGATAAGCTCCACCATTTCACCGGTGAGAAGCCAGCCTTCTCCGCATTGATTTCCCAAAGAAGTGATCTTTTCGGCTTTCTTTGCCAGTTTATCGATGTGCAGTGGCCCGTGGAATCTGCGGCTCTGGTTCAACGCCTTTCTTGCCCCTGACCGGAAGGCCTCGCAGAAAGCCAGCAACACCATATTCTTGGCCATGCTCAGATAGCTGCCGGAAAGCATTTGGAAATTATATTTTTTGCTGCGGAATCCATACAGGAAAAAGTCCAGAAGATCCAGCACAACGGCTTCTCCCCCCTCCGCTTCGATAACGCCCACGATATCATTATTGGCCATGGGATGGTATTTTACAAGGATCTCACCCACAATGCCTACCTTGGGCTTTTTAATATCCAAAAGCGGCAGTTCATCAAATTCCCGAACGATCTGTCGGATGGTGCGATTCATTTTCAGAACGCTGGTCTCTTTTATGTTATTCAGCGCCAGTGCAGAGCACTTTTCGAAAAGACGATCTGCAGAGCCCCTTTCTTTTTCATAGGGTCTTGTGGCGTAAAGCAACCGCATCAAAACATCACCGTATACGATGGCCAGGCTGGCCCTTTTCAGGAGACGGCCCGTGATCTTGAATCCCGGGTTCTTTTCCAGGCCTACCGTATTCAGGGACACCACCGGGATCTGTTCCATTCCCAGGTCCTTTAGTGCTTTTCGAAGCAAGGGAATATAATTGCTGGCCCGGCATTGTCCTCCGGTCTGTGTCAGCACCACAGCGGTTTTATTCAAATCGTACTTGCCGGATTTCAGCTCATGAATGATCTGCCCCAGGGTCACAATGGTGGGATAGCAGGCATCATTGTTCACGTAACGAAGCCCCTCTTCTACCGCATGTTTTTCCACTGTAGGAAGCATCACCACCCGATAGCCCTCGTACATCATTGCATTTTCAATGAATTGAAAATGAATGGGAGACATCTGCGGAGCTATCAAGGTATAGTCCGCCTTCATTCCTTCTTCAAAAACAACCCTTTCGTAGGAGCTATCACAGGGAATGGGGAGAACCTGGTTTCTATCTCTTTCAGCGATGGCCGCCTTGAGGGAACGGATCCGGATCTTCGCAGCACCCAAATTAGAGCCTTCATCTATTTTCAACACCGTATAAAGTTTATTGCGCGCAGAAAGAATGTCCTCTACCTGATCTGTAGTGACTGCATCCAGACCGCAGCCGAAGGAGTTGAGCTGAACCAGTTCCAAAGACTCCCGGGAGCCAGCCACTTCTGCTGCTTTGTACAGTCTGGAATGATAAACCCACTGGTCCAGGATCCGAAGGGGACGCTTTAGGGCGGTCATGTGAGCGATGGAATCTTCGGTAAGTACAGCGAAACCATAGGAATTGATGAGCTTATCAATTCCGTGGTTGATCTCCGGATCCACATGATAAGGCCGCCCCGCAAGGACGATTCCCTTTTGTCCTCGTTCCTCGATGAGTTGAAGGGTTTCTTCCCCTTTTCGGCGCAGGTCTTCCTTGTAAGCCCGGTCTTCTTTTCTTCCGGACTGCACAGCCATCCAGATTTCCTCCCTGGTTACGGAAAGAGGTGCAAACAGCTTGTAAAGTCTCTTCATCAGACGTTCGTCTGCATCGTAGGGCAGGAAGGGATGATAGTATTCCACTCCGTTTTCTGCCAACACATCGTCCATATTTGCTGCGATCACCTGGGAATAGGTTGCCACCACCGGGCAATTGTAATGGTTTGGAGAACTTTTGTCCTCTTCCAGTTCATGGTTGATGTTGGGATAAAATATTTTTTTAACCCCATTGTTTATAAGCCATTTAATGTGTCCGTGCACCAGTTTTGCCGGGTAGCACGCCGTATCTGAAGAAATGGTATCCATCCCAGCTTCGTAGATTTTTTTAGAAGAAACCGGGGACAGAATGACACGAAAGCCCAACTTGGTGAAAAAGGTGAACCAAAATGGATAGTTCTCATACATGTTCAGGACTCTGGGAATCCCCATGATACCGCGTTTGGCTTCTTCTTCCGGCAAGGGCTCATAAGAAAACAGCCTTTTCAGTTTGTACTGGTAAAGGTTGGGGAGTTTTTCACTGTTTTGTTCCCTTCCCTCGCCCCGTTCACAGCGATTACCGGTGATGAACTGGCTGTCGTTGGCAAACCGATTGATGGTAAGAAGGCAGTTGTTTTCACACCCATTGCAGCGGGAATGGGAATTGACCACGCTGAATTTATCCATGGTCTCTAAAGTGGCAATGGCGGATCGTGCCCCTGCCACTGCCTGTGTCCTTGCAATCAGAGCCGCTCCATAGGCCCCCATGATCCCTGAAATATCAGGGCGAACCACTTCCTTTCCAACGATGAGTTCAATGCTGCGAAGCACCGCTTCATTGAGGAAGGTTCCTCCCTGAACCACCACCTTTTCTCCCGTTTCTTCCGGATTTCGAAGTTTGATGACTTTATACAGGGCATTTTTTATTACAGAATATGAAAGCCCCGCCGAAATGTCGCCGATGGTAGCCCCCTCTTTTTGGGCCTGTTTTACTTTGGAATTCATGAAAACCGTGCACCGGGTACCCAGATCCACCGGATTCCTGGCAAAAAGGGCCTTTTGGGAAAAAGTTTGCACATCCAACTCTACGGATTTGGCGTAGGTTTCGAGGAAAGACCCGCAGCCGGAAGAACAAGCCTCATTGAGCATAATGCTGTAAATGGCATTGTCCTTGATTTTCATGCATTTCATGTCCTGGCCGCCAATATCCAGGATGAAGGCAACGCCGGGAAGAAACTCTTCTGCGGCTTTATAGTGGGCCATGGTTTCGATTTCCCCGTTATCCACATTGAGGGCAGCACGGACCAGCCCTTCTCCATAGCCGGTAGCCACGGAATTGGCAATATAGGCCCCTTCCGGCAAAAGACCATACAGCTCGCGGAGCATGGCCATGGTGGCTTCCAGAGTTTTTCCTTCATTATTTTTATAATAGGAATACAGCAGACAGTTGTCTTCGTCCACCAATGCGGCTTTTGTAGTGGTGGATCCTGCATCGATGCCAAGGTAAACGGGGCCTTCGGCCTCTTCTATCCGCTTTCGGCGGATCCGGTTTTTTTCGTGTCTGCTTTTGAATTCTTTGTACTCCGCTTCACTTTCAAAGAGAGGCCTTAAATGATTGGTCAGCGAAAGCTGTGACGCATCTGCATTTTGCAGGCGCTTTGCAATGCTTTGCACCGGAATTGCTTCTTTCCCGGCGGAAAGAAGGGCTGCGCCGATGGCTACAAAATACCGGGAGTCTTCGGGAAAGATCACCTGTTCCGGAGAGAGCTCCAGCGTTTCGATGAAGCGCTGTCGGAGCTGTGGCAAAAATGAAAGGGGACCTCCCAAAAATGCAACATTTCCTTTGATCTGGCGTCCGCAGGCCAGACCGCTTATGGTCTGATTTACCACTGCCTGAAAAATGGATGCTGCCAGATCTTCGATCTCCACACCTTCGTTGATGAGGGGCTGGATATCGGTCTTTGCAAAAACTCCGCAGCGAGCGGCGATGGGATAGATCATCTTGTGCCTGCCTGCCTTTTCATCCAGTCCCGCTGCGTCGGTAGAGAGAAGCACTGCCATCTGGTCAATAAAAGCACCGGTACCACCTGCGCAGGTACCGTTCATTCTTTGTTCTAAAGAAGGTCTGTAGAATGTGATTTTTGCATCCTCGCCGCCCAGTTCGATGACCACATCCGTCTGAGGAATAAAACGTTCCACAGCCCGGCTGCAGGAAATCACTTCCTGTTCAAAGGATAATCCAAGCAAAGAGGAAATAGAAAGTCCTCCGGAACCGGTGATGGTAACCGTGCAATTCAGATCCGGAAAGTGAAGAACCAATTCCTCCACCATTTCAGCAAACTTCTCGAAAATATTAGACATGTGCCGTTCGTAACGGCTAAAGAGAATCTGATCTTGTTCATCCAGGAGCACTAACTTTACAGTCGTTGATCCGATGTCAATGCCCAGTTTCATACATGCAGCGCCCTTTCTAATTTTGATAGTATTTCTCATTATATCATAACTGTAAAATTCTATGCTATCAATCTTCGCATTTTATGAAAATCTTTCCTCCATTATATTTTCAAATTTCTGTCCTTTCCATAATTCTTTTCTACTATATTTCTACGCCGAGAAAAAAACGCCCGTCCTGACAGAGAACGAGCGTTTTCTTATTCATATTTTACAGGTTTAATTAAGGTAGAAACAGCTATTTCACTTCCAGGGCTTTGTAGATCACCACCGCTGCCTCGCCATTGGTCAGAGAGTTTACACCGTTGAATTTACCGGTTTTGTCTCCCTTCATGATGCCAAGGCCATTGACCAGGGCCGCATAGCCCTTGTAGCCTTCAGTAACCTTGTCCTTAAAACTGATTTTGAACATCTCCGGATGCTCCCCGGCCAATCCCAATCCCAGATAGCGCACGATGAATTTGGATGCATCCTGTCTGGTGAGCAGGCTGTCGGGAGCCATTTCGGATTTTTTGATGATATCGGCATTTTCCAACATTTCGTACAGTTCTTCCTGATCGAAATAGCTGTAGGTAGCGGAATACAGATAACGGAAGAATTTTGCCTGAGTGATTTTTTCGTTGGGTTTAAAGAGATCCCCCTCCAGGAAATACCCATTTTCCAAAAGGATACTGGCAGCCGTTTCGCAAAAATGTCCCTTGATATCCTTGTATTCCGGTCTTACCACCGGCTTGTAGGGTTTTCCTTCCCAATCCAGACCACCGCCGGTGACGGGATCAAAGATGTAGCTGTCAATGGCGTTGATAAATCCATAAACCAGACGTACTTCTCCCGTTTCTCCCACCTGCTGGTACATCAGATCATACCCGGCCTGCTTGTCTACTATTTCGAACAACTTTGCTTCACTGATTTCGCCCTTTACCATGGGAAACGTTGCATTTCCATACCATTCACAATTATAATAAGTGATTCGTCCGGTTTTTCGTTCCACTGTGACGGAAATGCCATTTTGAGTATACGGCATGCCGTTGACCTTCCTCTCATACCAGAAGGAATAAGAATCCGGAAGCTCTTCAGTGCTGTAAAGTATGACTGCATTGCTTTGTTCAGAATACTCACACTGGCTAAGTTTTTCTGACGCTACACGTTTCAGATATGCTTCTCCCAGCTCCCTGCATTTTTCCTGTGAATTGTTCTGGAACCCGCTGGGAGATTCTCCATAAAAGGAGTAGCTCAGGAGCTCACCGCTCTTTGCATTTACGCTGGCATAAAAGTCTTTGAACCCCAGATACCAGATGTACTCTTCCGGGTCCATATATTGTTGACTCAGGTTAGCATTCTCTACAGTAAAGGTAAGCCCTGTGGTGTTGGGTACCTGTTCCCTGATTTTAGAAACCGCTTCCGACTGGGACAGCAGAGAACGCAATTTTACCAGTTCTGCCACTTCTTCTTCAGAAAGCATGGACCCGTTTTCATCCCCTACTGCTAATTCTTTGCGCATTTCACTGGATCCACCGTAGTAAATGGGGCTTCCATAATAATATTCCACCACTTCTCCCGTCAAGGCATCAATAAACTTTGTAGTGTTCTCGAATTCATAGACAGGGAAAACATTCAATTTTCTTGCTTCATAATCATAGTAAGAGTGGTAAGCCAGACGAAATCCAAGCTTTTCGGCATAGGCCGCCACCGCCTTTTCCTTTCCGATCACATCCTTTGTGTCCGGAAGAACAGGGAAAGTGAAACCGGTGGAAAGACCTCCGAAAGAGGTAACCTCTCCGGTATATTTGTTCACTCCAAGATTGACGCTGATGAAGGGAACGGGTTTTTCTCCCAGATAATAGCAATACTGAAAATAGTGCTCATAGGTATAGTTCAGGTTTGCCTTTTCATTGATCTGTCTCATATTGGCAGAAAGGGCCGGACAGGCTTTTTTCAGGAATTGCTCCGCTTTCAGTTTGGCATTGCTTCTGCTTACTTTGGCAAGGCCTTTGTCTTCAGTGTTTTCCTTATACCTGTAGAAGTTTATGATGTTCCCTTTCCAGTCTACAGCAGCGGAAAGAGAATCGCTGCTCTTGGGATCTCTCCAGTCCAGGTTCCATACAGTGCCGGATTCCTCTCCCGCTTCCCCTGTATAACTGTTGTGGGAAAAATCAGTATAATTTGCAGGTACCGTCACAACATTTTTAACGATCAGTATAGCTTTTTCCAAAGCAGCGCTTTCATCACTTCCGGCCAATACGGAGTACGTAGGTGCCAGGATCATGCATAGAGCCAGTAAAAAGCTCACCATTCTTTTCATTTTCAATATCCTCCTTTTGTTTTGTACTAATATGACGGATCCGCCATGAAAAAGGTTCCACGTTTCTTGCGAATTCTCTTTACAAGTGGTAGAATACTTCAGTTGGAAAAAACCATCAAAGACAGCATTCCCTAAAACCAGCCACTTTAAACATTTGAGCAGCAGACAGGAGATTCCCTTGCATAACCAGGACACTATTTTCGATACCCACAAAAAACCTGAAATTCCTAACAAAATGGGGATCATGCCCGAAGGCCGCCTGGTCTGGACCATGTCCATCCCCGCCATTTTATCTATGCTGATCCAGGCCTTTTATAATGTCATCGACAGCATCTTTGTTGCCAAACTGGGAGAAGATGCCCTTACCGCCATCAGCCTGATCTTTCCCGTACAGATGCTGATCATCGCCATTGGCGTGGGCACCGGAGTCGGTGTGAATTCACTGATTTCCCGTCGTCTCGGTCAAAAGGACTTTGACGGAGCCAACAAAGCCGCTACCCATGGCTTTCTTCTTTCCTTCGTAAACTGGTTTATTTTTGCCGTCTTCGGCTTTCTTTTTGTAGACGACTTTGTGATGGCTTTTTCGGATACTCCGGCAGTCATCGCTTACGGAACAGACTATCTTTCCATCATCGCCATCTATTCCCTGTTCATGTGCATCCAGTTCAATGTGGAAAAAATCCTCCAGGCTACAGGGAACATGATCTTTCCTATGATCTGCAGCCTCATCGGTGCTTTCATCAAAATTGCCCTGAACCCGGTGCTTCTCCTGGGGCTGGGTCCCTTTCCCGAATTGGGCATTAAGGGAGCTGCCAGCGCTACGGTAATAGGAAACGCCGTAGCCATGACCCTGGGACTTATTTTTCTCTTCAGATTCAAGCACGAGGTACGGATCGAACTTGCCACTTTCCGCATCCATAAAAAAACCCTCCACGACATCTATGCAGTGGGGGTCCCCGGTATCGTCATGCAGGCAGTGGCTTCCTTCATGATCGGAGGTCTCAATGCCATCCTCATCGGCTATTCAGAGGTCGCTGTAGCAGTTTTGGGTGTCTATTTCCGTCTGCAAAATTTCATCTTCATGCCGGTGTTCGGTCTGATGCAGGGAGCCATGCCCATTTTCGGCTACAACTACGGAGCGCGCATCAAATCCCGTTTGATACGCGCCTATAAGTTCACTTTTTTATTCGCTTTTTGCATCATGATCTCCGGGTTCACGCTGTTTCAGACCATCCCGGAATCCTTGATCAGCTTGTTCAACGCTTCACCGGAAATGATGAACATCGGCGTTCATGCCCTCCGGGTCGTCAGCATCTGTTTTCTGCCGGCGGCCTTCGGCATCACCAGTTCCACTCTCTTTCAAGCTACCGGCCATGGGCTCATGAGCCTTTGTGTGACTCTTCTCCGTCAAATGATCATCATCCTGCCTTTATCGGCCGTCCTGATCCATTTTTTCGGTCTGAATTCTTTCTGGTACGCCTTTCCCCTTTCCGAAGTCTTTGCGGTTTCTGCAGAGGTTTACTTTCTCAGACGCCTCTACATCAGGGAGATCAAGTCTCTTTGATCAGAGATCTGCCAGCAATGTCACCGGACAATGGTCGCTACCAAAGATGTCATTTCTTAAAATGACATCTTTTATTTTGTCCCGGATCCTCTGGGAAACGATGAAGTAATCGATCCGCCATCCCGCATTGTTGGCTCTGGCATTGGCCCGATAAGACCACCAGGTGTAGGCCTGGATCACGTCCGGATAAAGGTGGCGGAAGCTGTCTGTAAATCCTGCCGCAAGCAATTCTGTGAATTTGCCCCGCTCTTCATCGGAAAAGCCTGCATTGCCACGATTGGGCTTAGGGTTTTTCAAGTCGATTTCCTGGTGCGCCACGTTCAGGTCCCCACACAGGATCACCGGTTTTTTTGCATCAAGCCTGGTCAAATATTCACGAAACGCATCCTCCCAGGCCATTCGGTAATCGATCCTGGCCAGGCCGTCCTGGGCATTTGGGGTGTAGCAATTGACCAGAAAAAAATCTTCGTATTCCAGAGTGATGACACGACCTTCTCTGTCATGCCCCTCCGCTTCAATATCATAGGACACGGAAAGAGGCTCTTTTTTCGTGAAGACAGCTGTTCCCGAATACCCTTTTTTCTCTGCGCTGTTCCAATACTCATAGTAGCCGGGAAGGTCGATTACCGCCTGCCCTTGCTGCATTTTTGTCTCCTGCAGACACAAAATATCCGGAGACTCCTCATGGACAAAATCCAGGAAACCTTTCCCTAATACAGCCCGCAGGCCGTTTACATTCCATGTTATCAATTTCATTTCAGTGCCTTTCTGCGAATCCGCCAGTCCGGAAGAAAACAGGTCATCCAGTGTTTGAATACTTCATTATGACTTCTTTCGATAAGGTGGCAAAGTTCATGTACCACCACATATTCCAGACATTCCTTTGTTTTTTTTGCCAGATGCAGGCTGAGCCAGATCCGCCGGTCCCGGGTGTTGCAGGTTCCCCACCTTGTTTTCATCTTTCGGATATGCCAGCTGCAGGACTTTACCCCCATGATCCCTTCCCACTTTTCCATGAGCTGCGGAATCTCCAGGGAAAGTTGCTCCCGGTACCAATGTTCTACGACTTTTTCCCTCTGGGCTGCGGTGTAAGTTCGGGGAACCCTGAGGATCACCTTTTCTCCGGAAATTACAGCCCCTTTCCCTCGGGAGACCTGCTCAACTTCAATAACATAAGGTTTCCCCCAAAGATACAAAAGTTCTCCATCACTGTAGGTCATTCTTACAGGTGGGGAAACTTTCTCCATACGTTCTTTGTGTTTTTGGATCCACAAGACCTTGGATTCCACGGCATGCCGCACGCTCTCTTCGCTCATATGCCGGGGGACGGTTACGTGGATTTTCCCCTCCGGCGCTTTGATATAGATATGCAGATGCTTGATATTCTTTTTTTCTACCGTCATCTCATAGCCGGCAATTTTCATGGTTTTCATTTTCGGGCTTTGACTTTCTATTTTTTAACAGATCACAATGCTGTTTCTTCCCTTGGATTTGGCCGATAGCATAGCGGTGTCCAGGCGGGTGATGAGTTGGTTGATGGTCTCGTTGTTCCGGTACTCACCCACTCCAAAACTGAGGGTAAGGCTGATACCGGATTCAAATTTTTTCTTCTGTACTGCATGACCGATTTTTTCAGCCACATCAAGGGCCTTTTTTAAATCGGTTCCGGGTAAAATGACAGCAAACTCATCTCCGCCCCAGCGAAACAGACTGTCCTCCGGACGAAGCTTTTTCCGGATCACGGAAGAAAGCACCGCCAGAGCTTTATCCCCGGTTTTGTGCCCGTAATGATCATTGATCTGTTTGAAATGATCGATATCGAAAAAAAGCAGGGAAAACACTGCTGCTGCTTTCTGGCAGCCCCGAATCGTGGCAGAGATCTCTTCTTCAAACTTTCGCCGGCTGAAAGCGCCGGTAAGGGAATCTGTATTGGCCGCCTCTTCCAGCTTTTCGTTTAAAACATGGAGCTCCTCAATGTATTTTTGCACCTGGGCTTCATACATCTTCTTTTCCGTGATATCCCTCGTTGTCCCGATATAACCGATAAATTGGCCCTCTTTAAATACGGGTCTGGCGGAGACTTCCACCCATTTGTGGTTATTGTCCTTGCATACAAAGCCTACAACAAGAAGCCCGATAGCCTGTGCACTTCCTTCCCGCCGCTTTTTCAAAGTATTTTCAGCAAGGCTGAGGACGAAACGCTGGGATTCGTGATCCAAAAAATCCGGCATCCTTCTTCCCATCATCTCTTCCGATTCATATCCTACCATGTCCCTTACATTAGGACTGAGAAAAGTATACCTGAAATCTGAGTCAATTTCCCAAAGCACGTCTTTCATATTTTCGATGATATATCGGTATCTTTCCAGTTCTGCGATTTGAGTTTCCATGTTTTTCCCACTTTCCTCCTCACATCCAAACAAAATCGATATATTTCGATACGAACTTCATGCCATATTCAAAATTATACATCATGAAAAGAAAGAATACAAACATCGTTGCTTTTGTAATACAATATAACAAAATACAAAAACAAGAATTTCTCTTTCTATAAATCCACATTTTTGTTATAAAATACAAGCGACATAGTTAAGAGGATATTTTTATGAACGAAATCAAAGGGAAACGCTTTGCGGAAGGTCTTTGCTTCTATAAACATTTCTGGATCTTTCTTCTGTTCAGTCTTGGGGGGACCGCCGCCGAAGGCCTGTACTGGATTTTGCGCTACGGCCATTTTGACATGCGCTCGGGCCTGATTTATGGCCCTTTTTGCATCATTTATGGCTTTGCTGCAGTACTGGTGCTCCTTCTGTTTCATAAATATAAAGAAAAAAATCACCTGATTCTCTTTGTTCTTACTTATGTCACAGCTGTTGCCTTTGAATTTCTTTGCAGCCTTCTGCAGGAAAAGGTTTTTGGATTCACTTCCTGGGACTACAGCTCCTCGCCATTTTCTGTAATGGGGCGGGCCCATCTCCTCTATGCCATTCCCTGGGGCTTATTTAGCGTTTACTTCCTGAAAATCCTGTATCAGCAATTGAGCGATCTTATTGAACGAATCCCACAAAAAACAGGAGTTGCCATTACCTGGATCCTCCTGCTCTTCATGATTTTTGATTTTACCATCTCCGGTGCTGCAGTCTACCGCTTCAATGAGCGGCAGAACAACATCCCTGCCACCAATTTTATTCAGGCGGAGTTGGACCGGCACTACCCGGATGCTTATCTGGAAAATGTCTACTCTCGCATATTCAAAGGCAGGAAATAGTCTTCTCCCTGTTCTGGACCCCGCCCTTGCCCTTCTCTGGTTCCACCCCCCTGTGACCCCATATCGGAAATTTTGATTCCGGAAGCATCCACCAGGTTCTTGCTGTCTTCTTTCTGCAGTTCTGCTGCTGCGGGAATGCTCCCCTCAATTTGTCCCGCAATGCTTTTCGCTCTTAAGGCTCCAAATTCTTTCAAAGTTTCCACTGCTTTCGTGTACTGGTCATAGGTATAAAATGCGGTCTTATCATTCTTAACATAGTCTCCGATGAGGGCATCCAGCCTGTCGATTTCCCCTTCAAAATAACCGCTTTTAAAATAGTCGTCTACAATTTCCTGCAAATACTCATGATACTGGTTTTTGTATTTCTCATTTGCAAGCAGGGTGCCGATCAGAGGCCTTTCTGCGAGAGAAACGCCCATAACCACAGGGGTATCCACTGCAAAGTTCACGGCATCTGTAGCATCATTGGACTGGAAGCCGGCAAAGGACAGATTCAGATCCCATGGAAGGATCGAAATTTTTCCGTCTGTTTCATACAGGTAGTAGTTATGCTTGAAGCTGCAGATATAGCTGTCACAGTTGACAAGAGCCGTGTTCACGGCAAAATACCGAAGAACTTCTTCTGTGTCCACATATTCTTCCAGATTTTCCCCTGTGGAAAGCGCCTTCAATGCCCTGATGATCTTGTTTTTGTCCGAGGCACTTGCCCCAAACACCGCATTGTCAAAAATCTGGCTGTAACTTTCGCTGTTGTCATCCGTATACACTAAGTCAGCACCCTTTCCGGATTCCCCTTTCCCACCAGGCATCCCTTCCATGCCCTCCGGCCTTTGGCCTTCCATGACGATAGCCCCGTGGGTCATCCCTTCCGGTCTTTGGCCTTTCATGGTAATGGCCCCTTTGGTCATTCCCTCCGGTCTTTCCCCTCCGGGTCCGCCGCCTGCCCCAATATCCTGGGATTCCGGCTTGTAAAGTTCTCCGTAGTCCTTTCCGTATACCCTTTCCGCAAACTCCTGGTCGATGGTCTCCACAGCAAGATAGAGCCCCCAGGGGTCCTCATTTACAGAAATATCTGCATAGGCACAAAGCGGACTGTCCACACCCATCTGTTCAAACAGATCATAGGAAAGATACTCTTTCATATTAGTCGCATCTCCCTGCATATTGTTGATGACCATTTCGCTGAGCCCATAACAAGTCTGCCCGTCCACATATTCATCAAATTTGATTTTAAAGCTGAACCGGTCACTTTCACTGGATGCCACGCTCTGCAGGCTGGAGTTCCCTTTTGGCCTTATCCCCACAGATTTATAGGTTTTGCCGTTTATGGTGATATCGCAGGAGATAAACTCTTCTGCGGTGGCATTTTCAAGCATGGTCGCCCACTCATCAGCGTCAGCGTCAATCTTAATGGATACCACTTCATTTTCCGGAAACAGCTCGCTGGCATATTCCGGCTCTGCATAAGCACTTTCGATCCCCAGCAGACCGGAATCGGTGGCAAAAATCCCGGTAAAAAGAGCTGCCACAAGGACCAGGGCTATGATGATCTTGTTGATGTGTTTGTGTTCGATCATGCTGCGTACTCTCCGTTATAGCTGACAAGCACTGCGTTTTTGACGCCGTTCAGTGCCCCGATTTTGTTGATGAAATCTGTAGATGCCTCTTTCAACCGCACTTCCACAGTCATTTCAATTCCCTGGGAAGAAACTGTTTTTGATTTCAGCACCTGCTTCTTTGCACCTCCGGCTAATGCTTCCATCACAGAGGCTTCTGCTTCTTCTCCGTCACAATTTACGATCAGGATATAGGGGTTGCTGATGGCGTTTCTGTTAGAAAAAATCAACAGAACGATGCCGATAAAAAGAGATCCGAAGACAGCCAAAGGAATCATCCCTGCTCCAACTACGATTCCGGCAGAAATGGACCAGAACAAATAGGTGATATCCATGGGATCTTTCACTGCCGTTCTGAAACGAACGATGGACAGGGCACCCACCATACCCAGAGAAAGAACGATGTTGGAGCTGATGGCCAATATGATCAGAGTGGTGATCATGGACATTGCCACCAGAGAAATTCCAAATCCCGAAGAATACATCACGCCGCTGAATGTTTTTTTATAGATCAGAAATATAAAAAGTCCCAGCACGAAAGACAACCCAAGGGCGATAGCGGTATCTACGGGGGAAAAACTTGTCACGTTCTCCACAAAACTGGATTTAAAAATATCATTAAATGTCATATTGCACCTCTCCTATTGTTTTCTCTGTTTCAGTTATCCATATATTCTACTTACCGCATATTTTGAAAAAGCGGTGGATTTTCGGTTCTTTACCTGTATCGCATTTTTGATGATGGTTGGAAGGAATTCATCGTACTTGACTTCCAGGATCATCAGATCCCCTGCATTGATCCGGGCAGAAGGAAGTTCCTGGGAAAAGAAATCCTTCGAGTGGATCCCCGTTTTGATCTGGCTGTCCATGGTAACTCTCACATTTCCCGGTCCGTAGAGAAAGGGCTCTCTGGTATACTCCACAATGGTTTTTGGCTTTAACTGCTGGTATTTCATCTTTGCATACAATTCCAGGATCAAGGCCTTTTTTGACTCCCCCATCCAGGAAATGTCGCCGTGGATTAATCTTTCACATTCTTCCTTTGTGAGTCTGGCAGAAAGTTTGTTTCCCATGCCGTTTACCTTTGTTTTTTTCTCCAGCCTGATAAAGGACGTGTCATCGTTGTAGTACCTTATCCTGAATTTTTCCCGGCAATTGATACCCTCCAGCTTTTCCCGCAAAGCCTTATCATCAGGGGTTTCAAAATACAGACTTCGAATACGGTATTTTCCGTTGGTCTCCACATGGGTATCCGGTCTGGCTAAAAGCGAAAGTCTCTGCCGGATGGCCATGGCATCTGCCTGGTTGATGGAGTATTTGTACTCATGTCTGAACTTCATTTCCTTTTCAGTGTTCATATTCTCACACCTCCTTTCTTCTGGATTTTTTCTTTTGCTCTAAGTTTACTTTTCCTTTGTGTTGAAACCGTGTTGGCAGTATAAGATTCTCTTAAAAAATCACTACGGATATCCTGTAATTCAGGGTATTTTTTTAATACCAATTATTTAAATGTAATATTTTGTTTTAAAAACAAATTATATGTATACTTAATTATAATTTTACTATATAATTCAATAAAGAGGCGTTTTGACTTTAAACATTTACAATTATTTTAGGTTAGAAGCAAATTTTAACACTCATTTATGGGAGGACTCACAGACATGAAAAGGAACATTCAGAAAAAAACATTCCTATTCCTAACCGTTACTCTAATTTTAATGCTTGCGGCAAATATATCTGTTTTCGCAGGCACCCTCAACATCGTGCAAGCGGGAAGTTTTTACGAATTGCATCCTGATGCACCGACAAAGCAATATGAGATTTCAGGTGTCACTGGAAATTATGATCTAGGTATCCGTTATGTCTCACTTAATTTTGGTAATGCAGGCACATTGCTAAATGCTGAAAATATGGAGGGGTGCTATACAGCCACGGCACCGGTTACAGTGAAAAGTTTGGATACTGGTGACCGATTTGGCGTTTATAAATTAGCGCTTAATGAGAACTTATATCAATTTGACTGGACAGATTCAAAATTACCGTATTCAATAGGCACTGCAAATGCGGATGGTACAATTCCCACTGGTTGTACGACAACTGTTAGGGAACCAGGCGACTATTATGTTTATTTCCGTTATGACCCGTATTATGATATGGGCATGACGAGTACACTTATTCACATTGTTGGAGAAGCAGAAACTAAAGCCACAGCGCCTACAATTACTAATAAAGATACTCCAGCTATGACATCTTCTCCACTAAAATCAACACCAAACACATCCTATGTATTCACTCTTCTCAAATTTAACGATACATGGAAAAACCTAGATGCTTATAACATAAATGGTAATAATTACTTTAAACTTCGTGACCTTGCTACCGCGGTGAATGGAACAGAGAAACAGTTTGGTATAGCTTGGGATGCTAATAAAAAAGCTATTAATTTGATTTCCGGTTCCCCCTATTTCGAAACAGGAACTGCATCACCTGCTACAGCGATTAACCTGCACCCATTAGCATTACCTAATAGCGCACAGATCTATCGAGATGGTTCTCTCATTTCACTTACTTCCTATAACATTGGTGGTAGCAATTACTTTAAGTTGAGAGATGTAGCGAAAGCCTTTAATATTAATGTTACTTGGGATGCTGTTAATGAAACTATTATTGTAAATACAAAATCTGATTATACTGACGCTCAATAGAAGAAAAAGAATCCCGGGACGGGTCACCTATCCCGTCCTATTTTATTATACACAGAATCTTTTTAATGTGAAAAAATCAGTGTAATGAACAAGTGAATTGAAAACTATGCGGAGCAGCCAAATGAAACGAAACAAACTTATAATACCATTAACAACGTTATTTATTATTATTTCTATGACGCCGTTAAACACTTTCGCAGATACAACAACCGGGGCTGGGTTGGAAACAACCGGTGCAGGGATCACTTATACCTTTTTCGATGAGGGAACAAAATATGTCGTTACAAAAAACAATGTCATGCTCCGTGCGGATCCGGAAGATGATTCGGTCATCCTCACCATGATTCCCAAAAGCACCATTGTTTCCGTTTCCATGACAGATAAAATCAAATGGGCCTGTGTGGAGTATGGCGGGACCTCCGGCTGGGTCCTGTCGCGTTTTGTAAATGACTACACCGCAACAGGGGTGGGTACAAAAACCATGAAAATCCCTTACCTCAGTCAACTATTCCCCATAAATGCGCCAGTGGGCTGCGAAGGAACGTCTTCCTTAATGGCTCTTCATTATCAAGGTTACGCCATAAATGTCGGGCTTAAGCAGTTTCTTGACTGGATGCCAAAAGACGAAAGTAATCCCGCCAAAGGGTTTGTCGGAAGCCCGTATGCCCCCAATAAAGAGATTCGAACTACAATTTTTCCGGCAAAACTCACAGAGTACTGCAACCAGTTTGGTGTAGCCGAGGATATTTCCGGAGCTGACCCGATAGAAATTCGCCGTGAAGTGCAAAACGGCAATCCGGTAGTCGCCTATTGCACATTCAATTGGGAAAAACCACGCTGGTGGGATTACAATGTCGAGGGAGTAATTCAATCATTCCTAAGAAACAACCATGTCATCACGGTTTGCGGATACGACCCTCAAAAAAATGCTTATTACATTGCCGATCCATATAATACAGGCAATCCGGCCACGCCATATTTCTATTGGAAAGATGGCGTAACCTTTGAGAACAGCTATAATGCGAGACGTCATGCGGTGGTTTTCCTTAAAAAAAATCCTACTGTAGTTGTTGAGAATATTCTTCTTGATGGTCTGATTCTGGAGAAGCCAATTGCAGCAATTAATGTGGATTCCCGTATCATGGTTTCTCTTCTTGACTTTAAAGGTCTGCTTGAGAAAGAGACAGAAAATCTGAATGGAGAAGAGACAATTTTAAGACACAACGGAAAAACCCTACAGTTCAGCTATGGCAAAAGCGAATGTCTTGTCGATGAAAAACCGGTACCTATAGACAAGGCTCCCCTCTCTATAGATGGCGAAATGTATATCCCCATCTCGGCAATCATAAAAGAATTTCATTTTTCAGCAGCATGGAGCCCCAAAATAAAAACCCTTGCCCTGACAACACCCGGCCAGCCTGCTCAGGGCACGCAATCTTCGGATTGAAAAGATTGCGTTCTATTTTCATGACATTCAGCAATCGTTTTCTCACGATCGAATATCATGATCATTTTGGGCATAAAAAAACCTCCATTTACTGAATAAGTCTAATCGATTTTCACGAAAAAGCCTTGTTCTGCAAATGAAGATTTCATCGGTGTGAATGTTGAAATTTCAATATTTCATATTAAATAAAATGTGAGTAAGCCTATAAGCCGGGTTCTGTATTCGACAATCATCTATCTTGGCGCAATGTCACCACTACGCTCATGCGACCTACCTTCCGGGAAGCGGCGGGCAACCGCCTTTCAGGCATTATACCCTTTGGGGGCAATTACCTCCCTGTTTGGTCTTGCTCCGGGTGGGGTTTACACGGCAGGCATGTTACCATACCCCCGGTGAGCTCTTACCTCACCATTTCAACCTTACCTCGACCTTTCGGCCGGTGGGCGGTGTGTTTCTGTTGCACTTTCCCTAAAGTCACCTTCGCCAGACGTTATCTGGCACCCTTGCCCTATGGAGCCCGGACTTTCCTCAAACGACGGATCCCTCCGCCGCCTGCGACTGTCTGGCTTACTCACCGATACAGTATATCAAAAAATATGACTTTTCTCAAGATGATTCCTTGGATTATTCCGTGTCGGTGCATTACCCCCTTCCGACAGGCTCCCAAAGACATCGAAGTTCTCTTCATACTCCCTGACAGAATTTCGGTTTCACCGCTTTTTCCATTTAGAGTTGGGGATATTTTTCGTCAAAGGATAATTCCCCATTTTTCAATGTGTTTAATACTCGTGTGTACCCTGTTTTTTTGGCGATCACCCGAATGATAACCGGAATGACAATGGCTGAGACCGCCATAATGAATACAGGAAGTTTTTCCCGATCGAAAACAAGAAACAGAAGCCCTACAAGCTGAGCCACCAGGGCAAACACCGAAATTCCAGGAAAATCCACTCTTGCCTTTAAGTTCTTAACATCATGCCCTCTTGCCTTCAAACGTCTTCTGAAAATCAGCTGAGAAGCAATGATCCCTACCCAGCACAAGGTCCCCGTAAAACCGGACATGGTGAGGAGATTGGCATAGAGATTTCCTCTGGAAAAGAAGGAACCCAGAATCAGTACGATCCACATGGGAACAATGGTAAATACCACTGCATTCTGGGGGCTTGCATGCTTGTTTAATGCTCCAAGTTTTTTCGGGGCCAATCCTTCTACTGCCAGAGAATACAAGCAGCGGGTGGTGGCATAAAATCCCGAATTTGCGCAGCTAAACGCCGCAATGATAATCACCACCGACACACCGGCGGCCAGCCAGCCCAGACCATATTTCTCAAGAGTCACACTGAAAATGGAGTTGTCTACTCCCGACTGGCTGAAGGGCACCAGCAATACCAACAGAAGGATGGGCAAGAGATAAAGCCCGGCAATGCGATAGGTCACGCTCTTGCACGCCATGGGAACACTGACCTCCGGATCCTGTGCCTCAGCGGCAGTGAGCCCAACGATTTCTGTTCCCTGGAAGGTGACAGCACTGTGACCATCATGATGAGAACTACAGAGGCCCCTGCCGGGAACAATTGCTCTATCACCGATTTTGAGGGATCAGCAAGAACCACGGAGGTTCCAATAAATCCATCTCCATTGCCCCATACCCCAAGGAAAATCCCCGCAGCAGCAAGAATGAATACGATGATTGCTCCAATTTTTATGATAGCCAGCGCCGATTCTATTTTGGCAAAACTCTGTACTCCCGCCAGTTGTATCACCGTGATGATCAACAGGGCGATCACGGATATCAGGAACTGATAATTAGCCTCCGGTCTGTAGTGGGAAATGATGGAATTGGCCAGGGTTCCCACTGCCACCGCCTCCGAAGGCACATAGCAGACCCAGTTGAACCAAAACGACCAGCCGATCCCCACGGAGATTGTCTCACCAAGGAACTCGTTGGTGTAAGCAACAAAAGAACCCGATCTCGGCAAATTGACCAGCAATTCTGCGTAAGATACCATCAACCCATATACAATCACTCCCACCAAAAGATACGCCAGCAGAACCGCCGGCCCCATTTCTTTGATGGTATATCCAACTCCTAAAAAATAACAGGAGCCAATGACTCCACCTAAAGCAATAAAGCCTACCTGCCAGCCCTTGATCCCGCGTTCCAAAGTCTGATTCATTTCATTGTTCTCTTTTTTCATTCGTTTCTCCATTGTTTATTTTCTGATTTAGGGGTAATGCGCAAAGCTTACTTGTTTAAAGCAAAAGCTGTGCCATAATTAAAAATAATTATATATATTTTTTCCGTTGAAATTTCAATGCAGAAGCAAACACAAAAAGAAAAAACCCTGTCCGGCAAAGTGCAGGCCAAGGCTTTTGTTTCATTTGTGCAATTTATTGTATTAATTATAATAATCGCGATAAATTAATCAATTGTGAAAGGGTCAACTACCACACCCGACTCAATGATTTCTACCATTCCGTCCGTAGCTTTGCGAAGCTTATCCGCAAAATTTCTGGCAAAGATGCTCTCCGTTCCATAGTGTCCTGCATCAATGATGCAAAGTCCTGTCTCTTTTGCCATCTGGGCCTCGTGGTGCCTCACATCTCCGGTGATAAAGAGATCACAGCCGTTGCGGATGGCTGCGTCAAGGGAATCCCCCCCTGCACCGGTACAGATGCCGATGGTTTTTATCATACGTTCAGGATCTCCCACCATTCTAACCTTAGAGGAAAGTCCCAGGACTTCTTCTACCTTTTCTCCTACTTCCCGTAAGGACAAGGGCTGGAGCAAGGTTCCCACCCGACCCGCATATTCCTTGTCGCCCAGTGGAGTCCAGACTTTGAGTCGATGGACTTTTTTCAAATGCAAGAGATCCGCCAGATAGTCATTGTTGCCGCCAAAGACATGGTCAAAACTGGTGTGGGCCGAATATACGGTGATGCCATGGCGAATAAGGCGAATGACATACGCCCCCGTCACCGTCGCCCCATCGATGACATCCAGCTTATGAAACAATAAGGGATGGTGGGTCACAATGTAATCCGCTCCCAGATCCACCGCCTCGTCGATGACTTTTTCTGTGATCTCCAGACAGACCAGCACTTTTTCCGCTGATTTTTTTGCCATATTTATCTGCAGTCCGCCGTTGTCCCAGTCTTCTTCCAGTTCTCTGGGGGCAATGGCGCGAAGCCCCGCCAATAAATCCGTACAACTGATGGCCATGTTCTCAATCCTTTCTGCTGTCTTTTTCTACCCTGTGCAATATTTTTTTATAAGCCTGGACTCTCTTCTTCGCCCATTCCGTCTTCAAATAGCCCACATTTCTTCCGTTCGCCCGGATATGGCTTACGATATTCTGTTCTTTTTCAATTTTTTTGTGTAGGAAAGCCTCCAAACAAGGATCTTTTTTTGCCAACAGCAGGGGACTGATTTCAAATGCCAGTTCCCTTTCCATGGCGGCGGCTTTTTCTTCCTTTTGCCGGGGAGTAAAGGCCGGAGCTGACAACGGCGTCACCACAATGACCTCACAGATCCGTCCCCGCTCCCGCACCAGACTTTCATCCACAATAGCGAAATCATTGAAAAACAAAAACTTTCGCAATTTATTTGGCAAAGTCCTGGGCTGCAGAATAAATTTCTTAAAGCTTTTTGTTTTGACGGGGTCTTCTGCCAAAATTCGCATGATAAGCTCACCGCCCATCCCGGCGATGACCACAGTGTCCACTTCTCCCGGAGCAAGGGGTATCAACCCGTCTCCCAGCCGGAGGTCAGGAGAAAAGGCCGGCGCATACTCCCTGATGTTATGCCTTGCTTTTTCCAAAGGTCCCTCTGCCACATCGCAGAGTATAAGTTTATTTGAGATCCCATGTTCATGCAGAAAAATAGGCAACAGACCATGATCTGTGCCTATATCCGCTACTGCTTCTCCGGGACCCACATATGCTGCCATTGACAGCAGGCGTTCCGATAATTTTATCATATCTGATCCTTATTCGAGATAATCCTTTAATTTTTTACTTCTGCTGGGATGGCGTAATTTGCGGAGGGCCTTGGCTTCGATCTGCCGGATACGCTCTCTGGTAACGTCAAAACGTTTTCCCACTTCTTCCAACGTTCTGGCTCTTCCATCATCCAATCCAAAACGAAGACGGAGCACCTTTTGTTCTCTTTCCGTAAGAGTGTCCAAAACCTCCACCAGCTGCTCTTTCAGCATGGAAAAAGCTGCGGCCTCGGAAGGAGCCGGCACATCATCATCGGGAATAAAATCTCCCAGATGGCTGTCTTCCTCTTCTCCGATAGGCGTCTCCAAAGAAACAGGTTCCTGTGCGATCTTGAGGATCTCCAGCACTTTCTCCTCCGTGATATCCATCTCCGCAGCGATTTCTTCAGGGGTCGGTTCCCTTCCTTTTTCCTGAAGGAGCTGTCTGGATATGCGGATCAGTTTGTTGATGGTTTCTACCATGTGGACAGGAATACGGATGGTCCTGGCCTGATCCGCAATGGAACGAGTAATGGCCTGACGGATCCACCATGTGGCATAGGTACTGAATTTGTAGCCCTTGCGCCAGTCAAACTTGTCAACGGCCTTGATCAGCCCCAGATTTCCTTCCTGAATGAGGTCGAGAAACAACATGCCTCTCCCCACATAACGTTTAGCGATGCTTACCACGAGTCGGAGATTGGCCTCGCATAGAGCCCGTTTCGCATCCTCGTCCCCTGCCTCCATTTTTTTAGCCAGTTCGATCTCTTCGTCTGCAGACAAAAGAGGCACCTTGCCGATTTCTTTCAGGTACATGCGCACTGGATCGTCCACGGCGATTCCCTTGGGCAGAGAAGCCTCAAGGTCCACCTCTGTTTCTTCCACAGGAAGTTCCAGTTCTCCGTCATCTTCCTGTTCCAGAGCAATGATTTCAAAATCATCCGGATCGGCATCAGAAACGATTTCAATCCCAATGGATATCAAAGTATCGTAAAGATCATCCATCTGGTTTTTGTCCATCTCTATGCTTTCCAGCTGGTCTGAAATTTCCTGGTAGGAAATGGAACCCTTACGCTTTGCACGCTCGATGAGTTCGGCTACATCGTCGTTCTTTTTTTCCTCATTTTGGTCAATATCGAAGCTCATTTTTTTTCTCCCCTGTCTTTTCTCGCTGCAACTCCTGCAATTCTCTGGTCAGAGTCACAACGGCGGTTCCGTCGGTTTCTTCATCCAAAACGGAAAGCATCTCAATAATCTCGCTGATCCTACGGTTGCACGCATCACTTCGAAGCTGCCGGATGCAATCCTCAAATACGAGGCTGTCTTTGTCGGCCAGCTGTACATTCTCCATGATGTCTTTCAGTGTGGCTATTTCTTCTTCCCGCAAACTGTCAAATACCCTGCGGGTATCTATCTCTTCGTCCTCACGATACAAAGCACGAATGATCTCATAAATATTATGGCAGGCCGGATCTTTAAACACTTCAGTGTAGGGCTTCAGTCGGGGAACATACTCGCTTTTTAAAAGCATCAGTTTGATCAAATTACGTTCGATGGGACTTCCCAGACATCCTACGGCAACTGCAGCGGATTTTTCAGGCATCTTTCTGGTTCGCAGTTCCTGACCCTCTCTGGCTTCCTTCCCGAAGACCTCCTGCCGGATGGCACCCTCAGAAATACGGGTCTCCTCAGCGATCTTACGGACATAAGCATCTGCTTCGATGGGGCTCAGCGCCTTTAAGACCGCCGCTGCTTCTTTCAGATATCGGACCCTACCCTCTGTATTGCCCAGATCCGATTTTTGATGCAGCAGATCCAGTTTGTATTCTGCGAAGGGCTTTGCCTTTACCACAAGCTCCAGGAAAGCTTCCCTGCCATTCTTTTTGATGAACTCGTCCGGATCCTTTCCCTCGGTCAGGCTCAAGACCTTCACTTTACAGCCTGCGCGGTACAAAATGTCCATCCCCCGCAAAGTCGCCGCCTGTCCTGCAGAATCCGCATCATAAGCCAGCACGATATTGTTGGTATATCTTCTCAGCATGGAAGCCTGATTTTCTGTCAAAGCTGTCCCCAAAGAGGCGGCCACGTTCCTCACTCCGTGATGGTAAAGGGACATTACGTCCACATATCCTTCCACAAGAATGGCCTGGTCCTGCTTATTTATTTCCTGTCTGCTCAGGTTTAATCCATACAGATTGTTTTTTTTCAGGAATACAGCGGATTCCTGAGAGTTCAGATACTTGGGATTGTCATCTCCAAGAGCTCTTCCTCCAAATCCGATCACCTTTCCTCTGGTGTTGATAATGGGAAACATGACCCGGTTGCGGTACTTATCATAAATTTTTCCCTTAGACTCCGAAACAAGGCCCAGTGCCAGCAACTGCTCTTTTTCTATGCCTTTTCCCGTAAGATACTCGTACAGGCTGTGCCATTCGGCGTCCGCATAGCCGATGCCGAATTTTCGAAGAGTGGATGTGGAAAACCCACGTTTTTCCATATAGTCACGAGCCGGGTTTTTACCTTCGATAAACTTTTGATAAAAATACGCCGCTGCCTCACGGTTGATCTCGTAAAGTCTTTCCTTTTTTCCTTCTCCGGCGTATCCGGATTTTTCCAGGTCTATGCCATACTCTGCGGCAAGTTTTTCCACAGCACCAAAGAAATCAAGGTTGTGGTAGCGCTGAACAAATTCGATCACATCCCCTGTAGCTCCGCAGCCATAGCAGGTAAAGTGCTGGCGTTCTTCAGACACAATAAAAGAAGGTGTTTTCTCATTGTGGAAGGGACAGATCCCTTTGTGATTAAGCCCTGTTTTTTTGAGAACCACAGTCCGGCCGATCACATCAACAATATTACACCTGCTCTTGATCTCTTCGACAATATTGCCACCGTAAGCCATACCCCTGCCTTTCTTCATGCCACGCAACTATTATTCGCCGCGAAAAAGGGTTTTCCTTTTTTTAAATAGAAAAAATTTTGTAAAAAAATCATTTCCACCCTTTTGGCACAAAGATCTCTTTGAACAAATTCACCGCATAACGGTCCGTCATCCCGGCGATGTGGTCTTTGATCACTTCCTCCAGACCAAAGACTTCCATCATCTCAATGCTTTCCGGAGGAAGCTCCTCAGGATGATCCATATAATAGTCATAAAGAGAAAAGATCATATTCCGGATCTTGTCCAGTTCTTCGTCCCTTTTTACCTTGTTGCTGTGATATACATTTTCAAACATGAATGTCCGTAATTTATCCATGTAAAAAAGCTTTTCTTCGCTCATCACGATGGTATCTTTTCCATCGCTGCTTTTCATCAGATCGCTGACAAGGGTGTTGATCCGGTTCCGGTGATTGTGCCCCAACACTTTGATACAATCCGCAGGAATATCCTCCATGCAGATCACGCCACTTCGCAGCGCATCGTCGATGTCATGATTGATATACGCTACCCTGTCGCTGATCCTCACGATCTGCCCCTCCGGCGTGAGAGGGATCTCCTTGCCGGTGTGCTTGAGAATGCCATCCCGTACCTCAAAGGTCAAATTCATTCCCTGTCTTTCCTGGGTGCTTTCCAAAAACTCCACCACCCGAAGACTTTGCACATTGTGCTGAAATCCCCTGGCATGCCGTTGGTTGAGACAATCCTCCCCATTATGTCCGAAGGGAGTGTGTCCCAGGTCGTGACCCATGGCAATGGCCTCTGTCAGGTCTTCATTCAAAGACAATCCCCTGGCGATGGTTCTGGCAATCTGGGCCACCTCCAAAGTGTGAGTCAGCCGGGTCCGGTAATGATCTCCCTCCGGAGCCAGAAAAACCTGGGTTTTGTGCATCAGCCGCCGAAAAGCCTTGGAATGGACGATGCGATCCCTGTCCCTCTGAAATTCCGTACGGAAAGGGCATTTTTCTTCCGGGGTCATCCTCCCCTTTGTATCCGCCGCTTTTGTGGCAAAGGGAGATAATATTGTTTCTTCTCTGGCTTCAATATCTTCACGAAATACCATACTTTCTCCTTTCTGTAAAACAGGAGAAACCGGGCTTATTCTTTCCCGGTATGTCCAAATCCACCGCTTCCGCGTTGGCTTTCTTCCAGGGAATTGGTTTTTTGCCACTCCACCTTTTCATAACGGGAAATCACCATCTGTGCGATCCGGTCTTTGTCGCGGATCACAAAATCCTCTTTTCCCCAGTTGATGAGAGCCACCTTGATCTCTCCCCGATAATCGCTGTCAATGGTTCCAATGCCATTGACAAGACCGATCCCGGATTTGATGGCCAAACCGCTTCTGGCACGAACCTGGGCTTCATGACCCGGGGGCAGTTCTATAAAAAGCCCTGTGGGGACCAACGTCCGTTCTCCTGGACCAAGAACAACAGGTTCTGCAAGCATGGCCCGCAGATCCATCCCTGCCGAGCCCTCAGTCTCATAAGCGGGAAGCATCCCTGTCAAAGATTTGATGTTTACCTGCATCTTCCCTACCCCTTTAAGTATCCCTGCACATGGTGTTCCTTGTTCCCGATAATGATGCCGCTGTATTTCTCCATGGCACTGAGCATGGGAAAAGCCCGGGACATTTTTTCCATGTCCACTTCGTCCACCTTTGCTATCACTTCCTGAGGGGTCATATGCCTGCCTTTCAGGAGAAGGTTTTTTCCATTGGTGAACATTCTGCTGCTTACATTCTCCTGGCTGAAAACATAACTGCTCTTGAACTGTTCTTTGGCTATTTCCAGCTCGTCTGCCGTAATTCCTCCCACGACCAGGGATCTCATTTCCTGGCTGATGGCCTTGAGGGTCTCCGCCACCTTCTCATGGCTCACCCCGGCATAAATGCTGAAAATCCCGTCGGACATATAGGATTGCACGTGAGAGTAAACAGAATAGGCCAGTCCCTTCTCTTCTCTGATATTCTGAAAAAGACGGGAGCTCATGCTGCCGCCGATGATGCTGTTGAGGAGCACCATGGTGTAAAAAAGTTCATCTTCGTGAGGCACACTTTTGGTTCCCAAGCAGATATGGGTTTGCTCTACATCCTTGGATTTGGAACGATAGGAAGGGATATAGGGAACAGGGAGAAAAACATTTTTTGCTTTTCTCGGCTTCAACCCGGCGAGAGCTTTTTCAAAAATGGCGCAAATCTGCTCTTCGTCAAAGCTTCCCGCCACTGACACTACGATGCTGTCAGCAGTGTATTGCTCCTTCATATATTCCACCAACATATCCCGCTCAATATGAGAAAGGCTCTTTGCCGTACCGATGATAGGGCTTTCTAAGGGAGATCCTCGAAATACCAGCTCCACCAGTTGGTCATGGGCATCATCTTCCGGGGAATCTTCGATCATCTTCAGCTCTTCCATGACCACATCCCGCTCTTTTTTGTATTCCCCAGGATCAAAAGCAGAACACATAAACATATCGTTAAGGACTTCACAGGCCTTTTCGATGTTGCTTTCCAAAGTCTTTATGTAGTAACAGGTACACTCTTTGCTGGTAAAGGCATTGCTTTGGGCCCCGATGCGATCCAGATCCGCAGCAATCTGCTTTGCCGTTCTCTTTTCCGTTCCCTTGAAAAGCATGTGCTCAATCAAATGGGAAACGCCAAAGTTTTCGGGCTTTTCATCAATAGAACCCGCTCTGACCCAGATTCCCACTGAAACGGACTGTACAGAGGCGAGATCCTCCATAATCAAACGGACACCATTGGAAAGTGTTCTTTGTTTAATCATATATCCTATGTTCTCCTTGTTTGCATAAATACTCTAAATAACAGAAAAGCGGTCCAACTCGTTGGGGAAGGACCGCTGATTTTTTTCGGATGGGCGCATACCCGCTTCAAACCGTCAGCGCCTGCCTTGGTTACAGAAGTTCTTTTCTGGAAAGATTGATGCGGTTTTGATTGTCGATTTCTGTTACTTTTACCGTGACAGTATCTCCGACATTCAACACATCCTCTACTTTTTCTACTCTCTCTTTTGCCATTTTCGAGATATGGAGAAGTCCTTCCTTGCCGGGCAGGATCTCCACAAAGGCTCCAAAGGCCATGAGACGGGTTACTTTGCCTTCGTATATCTCTCCCACTTCCACATCGCGGATCAGCATTTCGATCTGCTTCTGGGCTGCTGCGGCACTTTCCATATCCGGAGAAGCGATGCAGACTGTTCCGGTATCATCGATGTCGATCTTGACGCCGGTTTCACTGATGATGCGGTTGATGGTGCTTCCGCCTTTGCCGATGACAACACGGATCTTATCCGGGTCGATGCAAAGAGTGATGATCCTGGGAGCATAAGGTGACAATTCTTTTCTGGGAGCATCCAGCTCGTCCATCATGATATCCATGATGTGCATCCTGCCCTCGTTGGCCTGCTGCAACGCTGCCTGCAGGATCTCCTTGGAAAGTCCGTGGATCTTGATATCCATCTGAATAGCAGTGATACCTTTTCTGGTTCCGGCCACCTTAAAGTCCATGTCACCGAGGAAGTCTTCCATACCCTGGATATCCGAGAGAATGGCCACTTTATCATCGGTCTTGATCAGACCCATGGCGATACCGGCTACCGGTGCCTTGATGGGAACACCTGCATCCATCAGGGCCAAAGTGCTGCCGCAGACAGAGGCCTGGCTGGTGCTGCCGTTGGAGGAAAGGACTTCGGATACCACACGAATGGCATACGGGAATTCTTCGGGGGTGGGAAGCACCGGGATCAAGGCACGCTCTGCAAGGGCGCCATGACCAATTTCACGTCTTCCGGGACTCTTCATACGACCTGCTTCTCCCACACTGTAAGGGGGGAAGTTATAGTGATGCATATATCTCTTTTCGGTTTCTTCGGAGATGCCGTCGATGGTCTGTCCTTCACCCAAAGTTCCCAGGGTGGCAACGGAAAGAACCTGGGTTTGACCTCTTTTGAAAAGGCCTGTTCCGTGGGTTCTGGGAAGGAAGCTGGTCTCACACCAGATGGGGCGAATCTCATTTCCTTTTCTGTTGTCAGGACGGATCCCTTCGTTCAGGATCATTCCTCTGACCTGTTCTTTGGTAATGGAGTAAAGAACACTGCCAATGTCTTTTTTATTATCCGGGTAGATCTCGGCAAAATGTTCTTTGGTTTCCTTTTCTACGGCTTCCATATTGTCCAGTCTTTCCTGCTTGTCGTAGGTCTGGATGGCAGCACGCATCTTTTCGGAAGCGTAGGATTTTACGGCTTCTTCAATATCAGCAGGAACTTTGTAAAGAACAGCTTCCTGCTTGGGTTTGCCTACTTCGGCAACGATCTCTTCAATGAACTCGATGAGAACTTTGATTTCTTCGTGGGCAAAAAGGATAGCATCCAACATGACTTCTTCGGAAACTTCCTTTGCGCCTGCTTCTACCATCATGATAGCGTCCTTGGTACCAGACACTACCAGATGCATTTCGCTGACTTCTCTTTCCGCAAGGGTGGGATTGATGACGAATCTGCCATCCACACGTCCTACAAGAACGGAAGCGGTGGGCCCTTCAAAGGGAATGTCCGAAATAGAAAGTGCGATGGAAGAGCCCAGCATGGCTACGATCTCCGGAGAGCAGTCATTGTCCACGCACATAACGGAGGCAACCACCTGCACATCGTTGTAATATCCCTTGGGGAAAAGAGGTCTCAAAGGCCTGTCCATGAGTCTGGAGCTCAGAACAGCCTTTTCAGAAGGTCTTCCTTCTCTTTTAATAAAACCGCCGGGGATCTTCCCTGCAGCGTACATTTTTTCTTCATAGTCGCAGGACAAGGGGAAAAAGTCGATATCCGCCCTGGGCTGTTTGGAAGCTGTCGCCGTCACATTGACCACGGTATCTCCATAACGCATTGTAGCAGCGCCGCTTGCCAGTTCGCAGACCTTTCCGATCTCAACTTGAAGAAGCCTGCCTCCTACGGCAGTGCGATATGTCTTGTAATCTGTAAATCTCATAGAATCTATCCCTCCGATTCAAAAATATTTTTTGCAATCGGGCCGGCTTGACAAATTAACCAACTCTCAGCAGAATAAGCTAATTTCTCAAGCCTGACCCAAACCCGATTATGGAATAAAGACGGGGGAATGAACCCCCCGTCTTTTTGTTCCCGT
>Ga0302242_1000324_pt1 | contig 49955 bp, 51 predicted proteins | sample AAG_UR_Lys_MG_FD_193510 | JGI IMG/M metagenome (GOLD analysis project Ga0302242, IMG submission 193510) | Enriched activated sludge microbial communities from anaerobic digester in WTTP, New Holstein, Wisconsin, United States - AAG_UR_Lys | ecosystem: Engineered > Bioreactor > Anaerobic >...
CGCCAAAATATATTAAAAAAAGGAGTCTCCGGTTTTCCGGAGGCTCCTTTTTTTGCTAAGCTGCCGAAAGGGCACCGGCGCGAAGTGCGACAGGAAGATGTCGCGCGAAGCGGTGGCGAAGCAGTTGTATAAGCGGTCAAACGATCGTCAAACGTTGTCAAACAGTTGTCAAACGGTCGTTGGGGCGGAAGGAGTCCTCTCCTACGTCGTCCCCGAGTGCCCCCATCGGGGATCCAGCCTCTTCGAATCTGGTCTATCACAGGTTTTTTGTTTTAAAACTATTGCTTCCCAACTGCTTCACAATTGTTTCACGCAGGACGCAGTCCTGCAGTTTCACAATTGTATCTGCAGCCTCACGCAGCATTTCTTCGCTGCTATAAATAAAGGAACTGATTGCGGCTGTTATACAGAGTCTTATATCCGAAATATAGGGAGCCGAAGACTGACAGGCAGACTACGGCACAGATGGCTATCATGATCGAGATCTGATAAAGGATAGCCGTCGTAGGCAGCGTGCCCGAGAGTATCTGGCCGGTCATCATGCCGGGAAGCGAGACTATCCCCATCCCCAGCATCGAATTTAGGGTGGGGAGGAGGGCGGTCTCAAGCGCCTGGTTTACCATCGGGAGCAGGATCTTCTGCGGTGTGACACCGAGGTTCAGCAGGCTTTCCATCTGCTGACGCTTCTCACTGAGCGATTCGCAGAACGTCTTTGTGGCAAGATTAACCCCGGTCATGGCATTGCCGATTATCATGCCGCTGAGGGGAATGACATATTGGGGATCAAATATGCTTTGCCCCACAACAGCGGTCACGAAAAAAATCACTATGCCAAGACCTGAACAGGTTAGGGAAAGTGAGATAGCGATCTTGAATCCCCTGTTCACGCATTTGTTTTTCGAAAGCACCCTGTGTATAGCGAAGAGTATCATGCTTGTCAGGTACATAAGTATGAATATCGGATGCGGGTTTTCAAAAATATATGTGAGAATAAAGCCGGCCAGGGTGAGCTGAAGAGTCAGCCTGACGCTTGCGACGAAAAGCAGCTTTGTCTGGTTTATCTTTGCCTTTTTCATTACGGCAAGCACCACAAGGAGCAGGATATATACGATGCTGAACTGAACAAGGCTTATTGCAGCGATTTGACGCATTATGGCCTGCTCCTTTCGAGAGCTATGATATTGTCACCATATTTTTGAGCAAGCGGAAGATAATGGCTTACTACGATAGTTGTCATATCATTATCATCTGAAAAATTTTTAATGTTGCTCATAATGATGTCCGAAGATGTGTTGTCCAGTGCGGATGTGGGTTCGTCAAGCATCAGGACTTCCGGCATGAAAGAAAGGAATATTGCTATGTAGACCCTTTGGCGTTCGCCGCCCGACATAGTCTCGCATCTTGTCTCAAGAGGAAATTCTGCCCGGCATATCTGCAGAAACTTTTCCATATGCTCTTTGGAAGGTGTTTCCTGATCCCTGTATTCGTAATATTTTTTGAAGTTTTCTTCGATCGTGCCTGAGAATAGAAAGACTGACTGGCTCACCAGGAGAATATCTCTTCTCAGCTTGATCGTGTCGATATCATCAATGTTATTGCCGTTAAATACTATTTCTCCGCTGTCAGGGGAAATAGTTCCGTTGATAAGCTTAAGAAGAGTACTTTTGCCGCAGCCGCTCGGGCCGTGTATGAATGTGGTTTTCCCCTTCGGGATTTTAATGTCGGGGTATCTTATCATTGACTGAAAAACGACTTGACTGAGGGAAATTATATCCACGCGCTCACTCCTCAATATAAATAAGGGCGTTAATGATCTTTGCTTTGTATTTCTCTCGAAACTATTTTCTCCAGAGTTCTGAGAAAACGGAGATCGTCATCTGCGGCTCTTTTCTTTGGTCCTTTGGTCCTTCCGCCGCTCCGCCGGAATTTTGCCTTCATTTCCCTCTCTTCCAGCATGAATGTCATCTTTTCCGTCACGTATTCTGTCCCTACAGGGTTTACGGCCGACGCTTTTTTTGAGAGCACCATTGCTGCAAGCCCCCAGTCCTGAGTAACTATAAGGTCACCGGGTTCGGTTATATTTATTATTTTCAGGTCCGCTTCCTGCGACCCGCTTTCAACGGTTATGTGTTGGGAAGAGATTATGTTGTGGTTAAAGCTGGCAACAGTTATCACGGGTATGCCATACTTTGCTCCGGCCTCCAGCGTAAGCTGCAGGACCGACTTTGGACATGCATCCGCATCAACTATTATTCTCAATCTATATTCCTCCGCTGGGAAATAGTAAGCCGGGCCATTATCAAAACCCTTATGGCATATAAATATTCATGCCGGCTCTTTGAGCCGCATTTTTCAGGTGGGTGATGACAGCCTGTTTTGCCTTTTGAGGATCACCCGAAAAAATGCTCTCAACAACATTTCGGTGTTCAGAGAGGACAATTTCGGCTCTCTCCGGGGACATCATGGTCTTTATCCTCAGCTCAGCGGCCAGAGAATGGAGCTTGTTCTGCAAAAACGCAAGGAATTCTATCAATACGGGGTTGTGGCTTGCTTTGGCGATCGCCTCATTGTATTTAAAGTGAGCATCCTCTCCGGAGGATGAAGTCCTTACAGCCTCCTCCATTTCCAAAAGAGAACCTTTGATGGAAGCCATGTCTTCTTTTGTATGCCTCACGGCAGCAAGGCCGGCGGCCTCTGATTCCAGGAGGGCGCGCATCTCATAAAAATAGTTTATCTCATCAACTGAGATCGTCTCAAAAACGTCTGAAAAACGAAAAGCCTGTCTCTGACTGGGGTTTTTAACAATTATTCCCCTCCCCTGCTTTGATTCAAGTATGTCGTCGTTTTTCAGGCTTGCGATCGCTTCTCTGAGTATAGTTCTGCTGACCCCGTATTTCTGGGCCAGCACAGTTTCAGCCGGGAGGCGGTCTCCCGGAAGCAGCTGGCCTGACTGGATCTCAGACAGGATCATCTTAGATATCTGCGAGGAAAGCCTCTCCGTCTTAAGTTCGGATGGCATAGTTCCCGACCGTTGATTAATATTTGAGTTTTTCTCCATTAACATACATCCCTCTTTCACAGAAAAACAAATTCTCGCCATCCTTTGCTGTTGTACATGAAAAATATACAGGCAGTCAATGAATTATTCCAGTACCTAAATTACAGCCGAAAAGCACGGTCTGATAAAAAATCAGTCTTGACAAAAATTTGTATGATTGTAGTATTATAATATAAATCGATCAAAAGAATATATCCACTTATCAAAGATAATTAAGGAGTGTTGTGCTTTGAAGATGAAAGAGGCCCTCATGATGCAGGGAGCAAGGACTATTATGGATAACTGTGTCTCCCTCAGGGCAGGCGAAAATATCCTGATAATTACGGATATGGTGCAGGAGAATATTGCTAAAGTACTCGCGGCTGCAGCAGTGGAGCGCGGGGCTGAAGTTGTAATGAGCGTAATGAAGCCGCGCAAAAAGGCCGGACAGGAACCTCCGAAGATGATCGCAGAGAGCATGCTGCATGCAGATGTGATACTTATCCCCGTAAGTTATTCTGTAACACACACTTATGCAGTCAAGGCAGCAGCGGCAAACGGAGCACGTATCCTGGTCCTTACGGATTTTACTGAGGACATGCTTATCCACGGAGGCATCGAGGCAGACTTCCAGTCGATCAAGCCCGTATGCAAAGCTGTCGCTGACGCATTTGCGAAGGGAAACAAAGTCCATGTGACATCTCCAGGCGGAACGGACCTCTGGCTCGACATCACAGGAAGACGCGGCAATGCCCTCTACTGTGTGGTCGAACCAGGCGAATTCTCAACGATACCCACCGTAGAGGCCAATTCATCACCGATAGAGGGATCGGCAAACGGCAGGATAGTGGCGGACGCCAGTATTCCCTATCTTGGCATAGGTGTTCTTGATGAACCCGTCATAGTAGATGTCAGGGACGGTTTCATCACAAGCATTACCGGAGGCAAACAGGCTGAAGTGCTGAAGAAGGATCTCGCAAGCCACAACGACCACAACTGCTACAACATTGCAGAACTGGGCGTCGGGCTGAACCCCAAATGCAGAATGTGCGGGATCATGCTTGAAGACGAAGGAGTCATCGGCACAGCCCACATCGGTATCGGAACAAGCATCACACTCGGCGGGACTGTAAAGGCTCCGACCCATTATGACCTTTTAATGTGGAATCCCAGGATAGAGGTCGATGGGCAAGTGATCATCGATGGTGATAAAGTCCTCGTCTAAGCAGAGGCTGTCGAACAAAAGAATTCAGAAATGATCTGCAACAATAAATATTTAAGGAGGAAGTTAAGATGAAGAAGAGCTTTAAAATGATTTTTGCCGTATTGGTCGTATTTACACTTTTTGGAATGACCCTTCCTGCCATGGCTGCCCCATATCCTTCAAAAGCCGTTGTTGCAATAGTCCCTTTCGGACCGGGGGGCGGCAATGATATCCTTATCCGCCTTGTTGCAAAATACATATCACCCGAGCTTAACAAACAGGCACTGGTAGTCGAAAACAAGCCCGGAGCCGGCGGGCAGATAGGCTGGACAGCACTTGCGAAGGCAAGGCCTGACGGGTACACGATCGGGGCGACCAGCCTTCCCTCAATGATACTGGTTAAGAGCCTTCGTAAAAATGTTCCTTTTGAACTGGATGACTTTCAGTATATATGCAATTTCCAGATCGACCCTATAATCTGGGTGGTCAACAAGGACAGCGAACTCAAAACAGCCAGGGATGTAATGGAATATGCCCGCAAGAACCCCAACAAGCTGAATGTTGCAGGAGACGGTCCGCAGAGCAATATTCAACTCCAGCATCTGATCGCATCCAAGCTTCTCAAGATGGAGACGAACTTTGTCTCCTACAGCGGATCAGGTCCTGCACTCACAGCCCTTCTGGGGAAACAGGTCGACCTTGCCGTAACGACATTAAGCTCGGCGATCCCGCACATCGAGGGCGGAAGGCTGGTACCGCTTGTCGTCTTCTATGACAAAAAGCTCCCCGGAGTCAGTATCAAGACATCCAAGGAAGTCTTTGGCATGAACATCCCCTCAGCCGGTACTGCTCTTCGCGGTGTTGCCGCCCCCAAAAAGATGAACCCAAAGGATGTTGCGACGCTTGAGAAGGCTTTTGAAAAAGTCGCGAAAAATCCTGAGTTCCTGGCACAGGCAAAAGCTCTCGGGCTGACGATCGAATTCATGGGCAACAAGGAATCAAACAAGCTGGTTGAAGAATCTGCAAAAGTAGTTGAAGAGTATAAATCCCTATTTTAGAATAACTGCTCTTCACAAATTCTGTGATCCTCCGCTTTTTAAAGCGGAGGATCTAGGTTCAGGGGGCCAAAATATAAATGAAAAGTAAAACAAAAGAGTTGTTTTTTGCGGTATCGATATCGGTGATCTCATTGCTTCTCCTTATGACCAGCTTTACCTACCCGCGTGAATCTTCAGATTTTCCAAGATTTTTGTGCGGTCTTATGGTCGTCTTTTCATTATTGATACTTATAAAGACATTGCGTTTGCCGGTCGGAACGAAGGAAACCTATACAGGCAATATTTGGGGCAGACTTAAGATCCCGGCGATCGTTTTTTCTGTGACGATCGCGTACGTAGTCGGAATAATGTATATCGGATATTTTGTGAGCAGCGTTATATTCTTTATCGGATCCATGTCTGTCTTTGGCAGAGAAAAACTTCTGCCGAAAGCGATAGCAACAGCCGGATTTTTGATCGTGGTATATGCATTATTTGTGAGTTTCCTGGGAATTAGGCTTCCCCAGGGACTATTGTTCTAACTCCGGAGGTACTGAAAAATGGAGAATTTAATGTCAGGTATAGCACAGGGAATTTTTTCATTAGCTGATCCAATGATATTGCTCATGATCTTTGCCGGTACAGTCTTCGGTGTCGTTATCGGAGCACTTCCGGGCCTTACAAGCACCATGGGTGTCGCACTGCTTGTTCCCGTTACCTTTGGAATGAGCCCGGAAATGGGCCTTGCACTGCTGGGAGCGATCTACTGCTCTTCGACCTACTCAGGTGCTATCAGCGCAATACTGATCAACATACCGGGGACTCCCGCTAACTGCTGCACTATTCTTGATGGTTACCCAATGACTCAAAAGGGCGAATCAGGAAGAGCAATAGCGCTGGCAACTTCCGCATCCGCATTTGGAGGTTTTATCAGCATCTTTGCACTTCTCTTCATGGCGCCTCCCCTGGCAGAATTTGCATTGAAATTTGGAGCGCAGGAATACTTTCTCCTTGCCCTTTTTGGTGTAAGCGTTATTGCTTCTTTGTCCGACAGAAATATGTTGAAGGGACTATGGGCCGGAGCGCTTGGACTCTTCTTAAGTATCATCGGAATGCACCCGCTTACCGGTGATGTAAGATTTACAGCAGGGATAGCTGAACTTTACAGCGGCCTTCCCATTGTGATCGCTCTGATTGGTCTTTACTCAATACCTGAAGTAATCTCTTCATTAAGTGGATCTGATAATTCTGAAAAACAGGTCAATGCTGTGGGAAGCGGAGTAATTTCACAGATGATGGAGCTTTTTAAATACAAAATGCTTATTTTTAGAGCTACTGTGATCGGCATAATCGTAGGGATAGTGCCCGGTGCCGGCAGCAGTATAGCCAGTTTTGTGGCTTATGACGACGCGAAAAGAAGCTCAAAAACCCCTGAACTATTCGGTACCGGAAGTCCGGAAGGGGTAATAGCCTCCGAAACGTCGAACAACGCTGTGGTCGGCGGATCTCTCATTCCGGCTTTAACTTTGGGTGTCCCCGGCAACGCGGTATCTGCAGTTCTGATCGGCGGTCTTATGATACATGGACTGAAGCCGGGCCCCACTCTTTTTATAGAGAACTCTGGGATAGTATATAGTTTCATAATGAGTCTCTTCGTTTCCAATCTGGCTTTCATACCGGTGGGACTCTTTATTGCTCGTTACGGAATCAAATTAATAGAGACCCCGGCTTCGATCCTTGGTCCTCTTGTGATCGGGCTTGCTGTGATGGGCTCTTACGCCATCAACATGTCTGTGGTAGAGATCATGCTCATGCTCGGGATAGGACTTATCGGATTTCTCATGAAAGAATTCGATGTTCCAAGGGAGCCGTTAGTATTGGGTTTGGTTTTGGGCAGCATGGCGGAGGGCGAGCTTGCAAGGGCGTTTTCACTGGTGCACGGAAGCGTGCCGATGCTTCTGAAGAGCATGGCCAGAAGTCCGCTCTCCCTTGTAATAATTGCACTGACCCTTCTTTCCTTATGGCAGGGTGTCAGAAAACAGTTTCTGAAGAAAAAATAACATTTTTCTGCTTAAATGATCAAAAAGCCGGGCCCTGTATCAAGGGGCCCGGCTTTTTGTCTGAATATAAATACTCAGAACTTTGGCAGATGAAGTATCATTGTCTTAAAGAATTACCCCCGTCTGTATGAAGATCAAATTCGTTCTCAGAGATGTATATGCAGTAGCGATGATGAATTATAATAAGCAGCATATTAAAGTTTTAGTTTTGCGGCCTGTTATATACACAACAGACTGCAATTTTAGTTTTCTGCACTGAGAGGAGTGTGTCTATGCCGGGACAACATGTGATCTCTAAGCTCTCACATTATTATTTAATATTTCTTTTTATCATTGGCCTCTCATTGCACCTGATCATGTTTGCGGGCGGCGGCTGTGCATTGGCAGCAGCGCTTCCTCCGCTCCATGAAGCTGAATCTATGGCAGGCAACGGGCCGGAGGTCCTTGCGGCAATATCTGCCATGGAGCGTGATTCTCAGCTCAAGGAGCTTGAGCGCCAGCGTATGGGCGCAAAATATTTTGTCAGCACTACTTTCGGGTACAGCGACGAGCCCCTTTTTGAGACCAGCGAAGAATCTGCCTCCTACAGCAAGATAGGAGTTAGTGCAGGTCTCTCTTTCCCTATTTTTGGAACATGGAGCAGACAGAAGATAAGTGCCCTGGAATCGGAGATCAGGTCGATCGAATCCCGGTACAGGCCTCGGATTCTTAAGCTGCACAACATTACCGCACTCAGGAAGGCATATGTGACCCTGTGGTCTGAATGCGAGAAGGCTGCCGCTGCAAAAAGGTTCCTTGAGACAGAAGAAGAAACTTCGAAAATACTCACCGAGAGAGAGAAGAACGGACTCATCCTTCCCGCTGACAAGCTTGAATTCATGTCAGCATATGATTTCGCAAGGAGGGACATAGCCCTCTCGGAGATGCGAAAGACACAGGCACTCCAGATAATAAGGCTCGCCACAGGCAGGCTGTGGGAGATGCCCCAGTCGATCGAAATACCTGATATGCCTGCCTTTGACAGCCTGAAGGCGAATATAGCGGGACATCCCGAGATAGCGATGAGAAAGGAGACTCTCCGCAAATATGAGAGTCTTATGCATGAAAAAAGAAATACAGAGAGGGAAGGCTCCTTTACAATAGGCGCGACGGCAGCTAAGGATTTCCCAGGAGAGATAGGCAGCGGCGTCTATGCCTCGGTTACGGTGAGCGGACCGCTCGGTACGGCCTCATCCGGCGACGGTAAGATCAAAAAAGCTGCCGAACAGGACCTGAAAAGGGCTGAGCGGGAAGAACTTTTCATGAGGATCAAAGTACAGGGAGAAGCTGAAGAGTCAGCATCCCTCGCATCTTATGCAGTTGCTGATATAAAAGCACAGGAATCCAGGCTCGCTGCACTTACAGAAGCTGTGAGGGAGAGGCTCATGAGACATGCTTCTCTTGCCGGCGATACATTTGAGCAGCTTCAGAAGAGCAGGTACCAGTATTACCGCGGAGTAATGGATATTCTTGAATCAGAGATGATATTCATGCAGACAGGAGCAGATCTTCTTGCTTATGCATATCCGGGAGGTCCCTCTTCCGAGCCGGCAGAACGAATAAGGCCGATCGCAGACAACCCTCTCAGGTCAAGGATGCTTGACCCGGACTGGCTGACCTCGCATTCGTCTGCTCCCGGAGGCAGCGGACCGATATCTGCGCCGCAAAATCAGCTGAGAGCTGACGTTTCAGCAAAGACAGCACCCGCCCATAAAAAGGGTCCGCTCGCGGTCTATGTGTGGGATGCATCTCCTTTCCTTGCTCCCGAAACAAGGATGTCCTCTCTAAGCGACCTGCGAAGCAAAGGATTTGACCACTTCCTGATATCTTTCACTGCCGAACAGATCGATAAATTTGACAGTTATTACGGGATGATGGAGTTGAAAGATCTTCTCTCTGCGGCTGAAAGGATGGGGCTCAGAGCGGACCTCCTGCTTGGCGAACCGACATGGCTTTATCCTGAAGAACGGAAAGATCTGATCAGGATAGTTGAAAAGATGAAAAAGTTCAGGTTCAAGGGGATCCATCTTGACATTGAACCCGACTCCCTCCCCAATTCGGAGAATAGGAGGCAGGAGCTCCTCGAATATCTGAAGGAGACTGTCAAAGAGGTCAAGCTGGCTTCCGATATGAAGCTGTCTCTGTCGGTCCATCCCAGATACCTTGAGGGCGGCCCTGATGCGCTTTCATCAGAAAGTTTGGCAGGGCTGGACCTGGAGTACATATCAGTGATGATATACACAACTGATCTGGAGAAGGCAGTAAGACGCATGAGGGCTATCATGATGATAAATCCCTCTCAGCACTTCTGTCTTGCACAGAGCGTAGAGAGGGTGCTTTCTCCCGCTGAGAGCTACTTCTTATCGGGAGAGGAACTTTACAGGGAAAAAATGGACATTATGGGCCGCGAACTCTCAGCCAACAGAGGGTTTAGTGGTCTGATAATACAGGCTTGGGAAGATCTTGGGGGGATGAAAAAATGAAAGTATCTTTTTCGCAGACACACAAAAATGATCCCGGATCGAGATCGGGTGTGAAGATACCCTATTCCCCCGGGAAAAGGAGCACATCGAAAATACTCTGGTGGTCGATACTGGCGCTGGTCTTCACCCCTTTGGCAGTCCTGCTGTGGAACATTTTTATCGGCTGGATCTTTGTTTCATCTCCGGGGATGATCACAATGGACAGCTATGCCATAAAGGCTCCGGAGAACGGATACATAAAAGAGGTCTTCGCCAAAAAAGGTTCAGACGTTGAGGCCGGCTTCACAGCCATGACGCTGGTCAGGCAGCCCTCTCCCGAACTCCTTGAAAGGATCGCCCTCATGAAAGCAGAGAGAGACTCCCTGTCGGAGGCACCGGGCGGGACATCCCGGCCAGGCGGGATGTCGACCGGACTCATTGATCAGAACATTGAATATTACAGGAAAGAAGCCGAATCGATGAGACGCCTTATGGAAAAGGGAGCAGCAACAAGGTTCGAAGTGAACCTTGCTGAAAACAGCCTCCGGTCTGCTATGGCTGAACGCGAATCGATGCTCTCAGTAAAAACTGATGACACATACGAAAAAAACATTAGATCCAGGCTTGATTACTATAACAGGAGCATAGGGTACCTTGAGGGCAGCATCGGTTCTGCCGTGGACGTTCCAATAAGAAAACCCGGAAGGATACAGTCCATAGAGGCTTTTCCCGGCCAGCAGGTCGTGGTCGGCGATGATCTGATATGGATAGCAGATCCCCTGACTGCCAAAGTCATCGTCTATGTAGCCCCCGAAGACTACGAAAAGATCGAACTGGACTCTGAAGTCAAAGTAGTATTTCCTGGAAAGGCAAAGAGCGTAAAGGCCGTGGTCGAAGAAGTCCCGACCACGTCACAAAGCACTCCGGGAGGCCTTGGAAGCAGAGCATTCCTCTCTCCGAGGAGTATAAGGGTCTATCTTACGCTCAGGGAGGCTCTGCCGGAAGAACGGATCGTGGACGGACTCCCCGTAAAAGTTGAGTGGGGACTGAGGTCCTTTTTTTAGGAGGATGGAGCAATGAGAGAATATGAAATATACCGGATCCTTCTCGGCGAAGAACCTGCGCATTCTTCCGATGAAAAAATCACCGATTTCTCATCAGCTGCGGAACTGCTGGAAAAGAGGCCCAAGCCGGGGATAGTACTGATCGACGGACTCAAAGGCAAAAAGACCTCCGATATGCTGAAAGTATTCTGGGAGTTGGTGGAACTGAGGGAATCCGCAGAGTTCTGCTTCGCGCCCATCTACATCTCAAGGACGATGAAACAGCTCGACATAATGGTCGACGGGATCACGGCCAACATAGAGGAGAGGCTGCCCGAAGCGCTCTCCATCCTTGAAAGGGGTGCCAGGGTAAGCCCGGATGCACTCCAGGACAACCATAACCTGAGAATGCTCACTTACATGTATGTAAGGGGTGAGGATCATTTGCTCCTGCCCGTATGTGCGCCCTTCTCGCAGTGGATATATTCATATCCCCAGATGGCGCTGCTTCTCGACAGTTCATCGAAGGGGGCTAAGATACTCAGGCCCGAGGACCTGAGCGGCCTGGAGAGGCTGAGATCCTTCAGGTTCGATACCGAGATGATAATGGCACTGAGGGCCGTTGCATTCCTTGAGGACAATGGGTACATCGAACGGTATGCTTTGGTCGACAGGGTTAGGAAGTGTCCGAAATGCAAGACGGGGCATCTCAACTACGTTGATATATGCCCAAACTGCGGCAGCATAGATTTTGAGAAAAAGCTGATGATGCACTGCTTCACCTGCGGGCATGTCGCACCTGACAGCGACTTCAGAAAAAACATGTCTTTCGTATGCCCCAAATGCAACACTGTCCTGAGGCATCTTGGAAGCGACTATGACCACCCGCTTGAGTCCCACGAGTGCAATAACTGCGGAGCAAAATTCATCGCCCCCGATGTCAAGGCAGACTGTCTTTTTTGCAGGGCCAGGACAGATCCATCCGATCTGACGGCCGTAAATGTCTACAGCTATAAACTGTCGGGAAAGGGATCAGCCGCTGTCCGGACAGGGAACATGCAGATGGAGGTCCAGCTCTTTGACGGCCAAAATAACCTGAAATTCGGATATTTCTGCAATATCCTCGAATGGATGAGGGAGTACAGAAAGCGCTACTCTGACGAGGTATTTACCATTATCGGCCTGAAGTTCTCCAACCTCTATGAGGTCGAGACCTCATTGGGTGAGGACCTTTACAAGAAGATCATGGACGAGCTCATTTTCAGGATAAGGTCCATGGTAAGGAACACGGATATAACGACATCCTCGGCTCCCGATACCTTCTGGATCCTGCTGCCAAGGACCATCTTTGACAATTCGAGGATACTGGCCGAACGCATAGAGCAGCTCAATGACATGCTTGAGATAAAGGCTGAAAAAAAGATAGAGATACGGGCAAGATCTTTCCAGATACCGGCTGAGGACGATCAGGCCGCAGCAGAAAAATATCTTGCCATGTTTGCCGAAGAGCTGTAACCCATAAAGAGAAGACGGGCATGGACGCGTTCGGTGGACTGGTGACTGCGGAATACCTGCCGCTCCTCTTTGCAGAAGGTGCAGGCAGTCTGCTGCTCAAGTTCATGCCATTTGTCCTCTTCTTCGAGCTCCCGCTGTCGCTCCTTGTAGTGGTCGGAGTCATAAAATACACCCTCGAAAGAAGATATGAGGGCGAGCGGGATCCTTTCTTTCCTCCGGTCTCCTGCATAATCACATGTTACAGCGAAGGGCGGGATGTGCAGAAAACGATAATGTCCCTAACCGAACAGATATATCCCGGCAAGATCGAGATGCTTGCAATGATCGACGGCGCTTCAAAAAATAAGCTTACCTACGATTCAGCGATGGAGATGTCTGAATATGTATCAGGCTTCCGGAACAGGAAGCTTGTCGTGGTACCGAAATGGCAGAGAGGAGGCCGTGTCTCCAGCCTTAACACCGGGCTGAATTTCGCGAGCGGGGAGATCGTGATGGCACTTGACGGCGACACCTCTTTCGACAACAACATGGTCGAGAGGGTCACCAGGCATTTTGAAGATCCGGCCATAAGCGCTGTCTCAGGCTGCCTAAGAGTAAGGAATGCCGATGAATCGCTGACAGCATCTCTTCAGGCTATAGAATATTTTGTCTCGATCCAGGCATCCAAGACCGGGTTGAGCGCATTCAATATGGTAAACAACATATCCGGGGCATTCGGAGTCTTCAGGAAAAACGTCCTGGACCTTGTGGAGGGATGGGACGCCGGAACTGCGGAAGATCTGGATATAACGCTCAGGATCAAGAATTATTTCGGAAGGTACAAAAAGAAGTTTCGTATAGTGTTTGATCCCGAAGCCATAGGACACACGGACGCGCCCTCCACCTTCAAGGGTTTTCTCAAACAAAGGATAAGGTGGGACGGAGATCTCTCCTACCTATATTTCAGAAAGCACAGGTTGTCATTCAAACCAAAACTTCTTGGCTGGCCCAATTTCCTGATGATAATATTCACCGGGCTCTTTTCACAGATAGTCATGCCATTTGTGATATTCGCGTACACAGTCTGGCTCTTCATCGTTTACCCAATCGAGTATTCGGCGGGACTGCTGCTGTTCGTTTACCTCTTCTACCTGCTGCTGCTTCTTGTAATGTACCTAATCTTCGTTGCATGCCTCTCCGAAAGGCCAAAAGAGGACCTGTCGAGGTTATGCTTCCTGCCTTTGATGCCGTTATTCGCATTTGCGGCAAGAATGAACAGCCTCGTCGCGACGGTATGGGAACTGACGGCAAGCGGACACAGGGATACTTCAATGGCCCCGTGGTGGGTCACAAAAAAGAGTAAATTCTGATATCAGATACTGAAAAGGTCGAAGGTTATCTTGGCAAGCAGGAAGATCAGAACGACTATCATCATGGGGCGGATGAACTTTCCGCCCTCTCTTAATGCGTAAGCCGAGCCTATGTAATTGCCAATGATATTGCATATCCCGGCAGGTATTGCGATCTGGTAATAGAGAGTACCGGCCAGAGCGAACGTCAGCAGGGACGCATAGTTTGAGGCAAGGTTGACGATCTTCGCATTGCCTGAAGCGGTCTTAAGGTCATACTTCATTATCGACGAAAAGGCAAAAATGGCAAATGTGCCGGCTCCAGGCCCGAACATCCCGTCATACCCGCCTACCAGGAATCCGATCAGCAGCGATAATAAGAGAGTCGCCCTTCGGGACAAGGAGTGGGAAAGGTCGTCCTCCCCCATGTCTTTTTTGAGGAAGATGACGACTGCCGCAACGGGAAGGATCAGAAGGAGCATCGTCTTGAGGACATTGTCGGGTATTTTCAGCACTATCGATGCTGCTATGCCCGAGCCGATAAAGGAGCTGAACGCTGCGAGCAGCGAGGATCTTATGTTCACTGCTCCCGCTTTCCAGAATTTGAATACTGAGAGGGTCGTCCCGCAGGCGCTTGAGAATTTATTGCAGCCGAACGCGAAGTGAGCGGGCATCCCGGTGAAGACGTAGGCAGGGAGAGCTATGATCCCCCCGCCACCCGCAGATGCGTCGACAAAGCCGGCCAGCCCTACAAGAAGGCAGACAAAAGCCAGCATGGGAAAAGTCAGAGCAAATTCAGTCGCCAAGTCAGTTAAGGGCTAGCAGTCCCTGGGCTGAGGAAATTGCGGCCTTTTCTATTTAAGGCAGCCGCAGATCTCGGTGTTAACGTTGTCCCCCGGCTCCACTTCCAGTGACCTGATCTTAAGCTTTCCCTGTCTGTGGAGGGCCAGGGCCAGGGAGATGATCGTGGAAGCGCTTACCCCAATGCGCTTTGAGATTTTTTCGGGATCGAGTTTCCCCTTTTCTTCCGCAGCGGCGGCGACCTCTTCCCCGAGGCATGAGACCCACTGTTCAAAAAGGGTGTTCATCTCGGGAGTATTCGAAGATGCGAGCTGATTAAGTGTTATTACTGATTCGAATATCCGGGCTGAAACGAGCTCAAGCGAATGTACCAGCATCTTCATGTCCTGCTGTTCCAGTGTTTTGGAATCTATATTCATAAAAACCACTCCTGTTTCTGTGTTTTTCCGAGCCTACTGATTATATAATAGCTTGGAATAATATCAACCGGGATTTTCCCGCACAAAGGATGTGTTGACATGTCTGCCCGAAGGATAGACAGTAAAGTGCTGGGTGTTCTGTCTGACACTCACGGAAGCTACCCCGCGTGGGTATCTGCCGTCTCTCTGTTTAAAAATGCCGACGCGGTACTGCACGCAGGGGATGTGCTTTACCACGGCCCGAGAAATCCCATACCGGGAGGCTATACTCCTGCGGATCTCGCGGACGCCATAAACAGATACAACGGAACTATATTCATAGCAAGGGGCAACTGTGACGCAGACGTTGACCAGATGGTGCTTGCGCCGCTGCTCGCCCCCTACGTCTCAATTTGGTGGAACGGAAAGAAAATACTTATGATGCACGGCGACAACTTCCCCCTCTTCAGGCAGATGGCCCTCGATTCGGCCGTACACCTGGCCATATCGGGACATACACATGTAGCTTCCGTTGTAAGGGAGAGGGGCACTATTTTTATGAATCCCGGATCCACAACGATTCCAAAGGGCAAAGATCCCGCGGGAGCGGCGATCGTGGATGAAGAGGAGATAAGGATATTGACTCTGGAAGGGGAGATCCTGCACAGTGAAAAGTGGTGATCCCAATTTCGGCAGGGTCTTCAGAAGACGGAAGTTCTGGCCCCAGATATTCTGGGTATTGCTTCTCTCTGCCGGGTGCGCACTCAGCTGCGTCTTCGACTCGACCCCGCTCTTTATGGCATCCATGCTTTCGGCCTTTCTGGGACTGACGGAAAGCGGAAGATGGTCCCATAAGACCAACCTTCTGATATGTGCCTCAGCAGCTGTCATAGGATCTGTATGCGGAGTCTTTTCCTGGTTCGAGACTGCTTCAATATTTTTCCTTCTCGTTGCTGTGGGAGGCTTCATGCTCTACTATCGTGACAGCGGCAAAAAAATCATCGGTGCCGCTGACAGGTTCTCATCGGAGATCTCCCGGGAAAAGGGGCTCGATGGCTTAGTGTCTTCCGCTGCGGAAAAGATAAGGGAAATGACACCGGGAGATGAAGTCTTCATTACGGTAGCAGACAAGGCCGGCGGGATGTATATGCCGGGCAGGACCGGAAGGCAAGGCAATACCGTCCCGAGAAACGGAGGCGCCGCATGGAAAGTCTTCGCATCAGGGAGGTCTTATTTTACGCCCAGGGTGGAAAGCGGGAAGGACCTTCCCTTCTACAGGGACGCAAGGTCCCTTATGTCCGTCCCCCTTTGTGCAGAAGGTGAAAAGATCGGTGTCCTCCAGATAGAATCTGCGGCTCCGGACGCTTTTTCTGAAGAAGACCTGCAAAAACTTGAACTTATGGCCTTTGTGCTTTCGCACCCTTTGTATGTAAAATTATCCGCGGAAACAACGGACAAAGAGGAGGCCCGCAGCAAATAGATGATACTGATCGATATGCATGTCCACAGCAACTATTCGGACGGGACTCTGAGCGTGGAATCTATCGCAAAAGCCGCTAAGAAAAGGCATCTCGCCTTTGTAAGCCTTACAGACCACGATACGACCGAGGGTCTTGCCCCTTTCATGGCTGCATGCAGGGAAAATGGTTTGGAGGGGCTTTCGGGGATAGAGCTTTCTGCTGACTCCGATTTTACCCTGCACATACTTGGCTTCCGCATAGACAGGACAAACGAAGCGCTTCAGAAGAGGCTTCGTGATATAAGGAACAACAGGGACGACAGAAATCACAGTATATGCAGAAAATTGCAGGAACTCGGCTTTGACATACAGATCGAAGATGTTGCCCTTCTCTCCAAGGGAGAGGTCGTGGCCAGACCGCATATTGCCAGGCTCATGATGCAGAAGGGGTATGTATCGAGCATAGGGGAAGCTTTCACCAAGTACATCGGATATGGAGGAAAGGCTCATGTGTCAAGGGCAAGGCTTTCTGCCGAAGAGTGCATTTCGCTGATCACGGAGGCCGGAGGAGTCGCGGTACTTGCTCATCCCGCACAGGCATATCTCAGAGATGAGGAGATGCACAGCCTTCTCGGGACACTGAAGGATCACGGGCTTTGGGGCATCGAGGCGCTCTATTCGGGTCACAGCCCCGAACAGATCTACAATTACCTTAAAATGGCCGATATGTTTGACCTTTACCCGACCGCAGGGTCGGATTTCCACGGCTCAAACAGCCACGGCGTAGAGCTTGGGATCGCAGTGAGCGAGGATTTTCTCCCATGGGCAAGGTTGGGAGTTAAAATATAAAAACAGCGTATAATGATCCCTGCATATAGAATACTGCAGCAAAGCATGCTTCATAATAAAAAATAATTGACCTATGGGGGTATCAAGATCATGAAAATAATGGATTTCCGCAGCGACACGGTTACCAAGCCTTCCGAAGAGATGCGCAGGATAATGGCTTGCGCTGAAGTGGGAGACGACATATACGGCGACGATCCTTCTTCAAACGCACTGTCAGAATATGCAGCCGAACTTACGGGCAAAGAGGCGGCCATATATACATGTTCAGGCACAATGGGCAATCTGCTTGCCTTTCTCTCGGCGGGGCGCCACGGGGAGAGCCTCCTTGCAGGGAAGCGGTCCCACGTATGGAATGCCGAAGTCGGAGGCTTTTCCGCGATCGCGGGACTATGCCCCTACCCTCTCAATGACGACGAGGGAATTCCCGCAGCAGCTGACCTGGCCCCCGCAAACAGGGCTGACAACAACATCCACCACCCTGACACGACTATACTCTGTCTCGAAAATACCCACAACTACACGGGGGGGATAGCGGTATCGCCGGAACGCTTTGCCGAAGTTGCGAGAGAGGGACACAGGCTGGGTTTTCATGTGCACCTCGACGGAGCGAGGATATTCAACGCATCCGTTTTCCACGGAGTGGATGTGAAGGCATTTACCGATGAGATCGATTCTGTCCAGTTCTGCCTTTCCAAGGGTCTCGGGGCGCCTATGGGGTCGATGCTCTGCGGATCTCACGAATTCATTGAAAGGGCTAAAAAGGCCAGGAAGCGCATCGGCGGAGCCCAGCGTCAGGTAGGGATAGCCGCGGCTGCGGGGCTGTACGCGCTTAAAAACAACATACCGAGGCTTTCCGAAGACCATGACAATGCAAAACTTCTGTCTGAACTCCTGATAAAGGGAGGGGTCCATGTAGAAGAAGTTCCTAATATGACGAACATGATATTCTTTCCGATGCTTGACGGCTACCCTTCGGACGAGCGTTTTGTCAGCGCCTGCAGGGAACGAGGACTGCTTCTCAACGCACTGTCGCCCAGAAGGGTACGTCTTGTTACCCATCTCGACGTAGACAGGGAAGATGTCGAAAGGGCCGCGTCGATAATACTTGAGGTGATCTCTCAGTGACCGAATTCCTTTCCCGTGAAGAAGTCGAATCCATGTCAGGATGGATACTGGATGAGGCTCTGCGCGGAGGGGCCTCGGCGGCTGACGTACTTTATTCCGAAGGCGCCGGTTCGGGACTTTCCCTCAAGGACGGGGAGATCGAAGAGTGCGTGACCGGCTTTACTGCGGGCATTGGAGTAAGGACTATCATGTCAGACGGCAGGCAGGGGATATCCTACGGAAACAGGCTGGACAGGCTCTCGCTTAAGGAGTTGGCGGAATGGAGCCTTGTCAACTGCAGGAATTCCGAACCGGAGGAAGGCATAATGCTTTACGATGGGGAAATGGTCTCAGACCCCGCGCTTGACCTTGAAGATCCTCAGATAGTTGCCGTTACTCCTCAGAAACGAATGGAATACTGCCGTGAAATGACGGGATATGCCAGATCAGCTGATAAAAAAGTTATCTCGGTAAGGAGCGCATCCTGGAATGACGGATGGGGGTCGTCCTTCTACTGCACCAGTACCGGACTTGCCGGCTGGGAGCGCGGAAGCAGCGCGAGCTGCGTCGTAACAGTCATAGCCGATGACGGCACCAACACTGAGATAGGAGGTTACGGTCTCGAATCAAGGCGGCTGGATGAGCTGGACATAAAACAGACCGCGCTCAGGGCAGTTGAGAAGACGGTCTCGGCGCTTGGCGGAAAGCCGATAAGGACGGGCCCTTATACTATCGTCATCGACCCGGAAACCGCGTCATCACTTGTGGAGGTCATCGGGGACCTCTTCTGCGCGCCTGAGATACACAAGGGAAGGTCAATGATGAAGGGCCGTTTGGGGGAGAAAATTGCGTCCTCCTGTGTTACCCTTATAGATGACGGAAGGATACCATGGAAAGCCGGAACGGGTTCGTGGGATTCAGAGGGAGTGCCCACAGGCAGGACTGTCCTGATCGAAGGCGGTATCGCCCGGTCCTACCTGTATAATCTTCAGTATGCATGGAAAGACGGAGTTGCCTCAACAGGCAATGCATGCAGGGGAATGTCCTCTCTGCCTGAGGTGGGAAATACCAATGTTCTGTTGGAAGCAGGAAGCGAAGGCCCCGAAAAACTCATATCCGGCGTAGGGTCAGGACTTTTCCTAACAGATATGATGGGGCTCCATACGATAGATCCCATCAGCGGGGACTTCTCGGTCGGGGCAAAGGGACATCTGATCGAAAAGGGGAAGATAACAAGGCCTGTCAGCGGGATAACTATCGCGTCAAACCTGAAAAGCCTTCTGAATAATATAGCCGCTGTCGGCTCCGACCTTGAATTCTTCGGATCCACAGCGGCTCCGACATTGGTGGTGGAAAATATTGTTGTTGCGGGTGAATAAGAAAATATCAACGATGCTGGCCATAGCTCTCTTCATTGCAGCAATGGCTGCCGGAGCAGCCTGTGCGGAAAACCTTTCCCTCTGGTACGGCGACATTAAGAAGGGGGACATATCCGCGAGGACAAACGCACTGAAGGGGAAGGACGTAGCCATAGAAGAGGTCATTTCTGCACTCGGACTTGCAAGGTCTGGCAATCTTCAGGGCATAGTAGTGGTGATAGACGGCAAGAAGATGGAGTTCTGGAACAATTCCAGCGTAGTGAGGGTAAACGGTTCGATAATCAGCCTGCCTTATCCGATAGAGGTCAAAGACGGACACTGGTGGGCCGACTCGAAAACCATGGTGACAGTCCTGGATCAGTTTTACTCAAATATTGGCAGAAAACCCGGGATGAGATGGTCCGAGCCTGATGTGACACCTCCTCAGGCAGAGGAGGCAAAGAAGGAACCGGCCAAAGAGGAACCTCTGAAGGAGGCACCGGCCGAGCTCGAAAAACCTGCAAAGCCTGAAATGACAGAACCTGAAAAAGCTGCCGGAGAAGAGAAAAAACCTGCGGCTGTGCTGACTCCCGTAAAGATCGCTCCCGGAAGCAAAAGGCCTGTGGTGGTGCTCGATGCGGGGCACGGAGGACACGACCCCGGTGCCATGGCCAACGGCATAAGGGAGAAGGACATAAACCTGAAGGCTGCCCTTGAGCTCGGAAAGATACTTGAGGAATATGGCATAGATGTGCGATACACCAGAAAGACCGACGTCTATCTAAAGCTGGGAGAGCGGACAGCCTTTGCCAACGACAGCAAGGCGAACGTATTCGTAAGCATACACTGCAACGCGATGCCCAAAGGCAAATACGCCGCCGGGCTTGAGTTTTATATTATGGCCCCCCCGTCGGACAAAGACGCAATGCAGCTGGCCATATACGAAAACAAGGAAATAAGCGGGGGAGCGGAAACCGCGCAGGACGTACAGCGGGCTGACCAGAAGACAAGGCTGCTCCTCAAAATACTTGGGGACATGCAGCAGAACGACAAGATAAACGAAAGCACTACCCTGACTGAAGTCCTGCACAGTTCGGCACAGTCATCGGGACTCCCGATGCGGAAGGTCAGACAGGCGCCTTTTTATGTACTGAGAGGCGCGGGCATGCCTTCCGTCCTGATCGAAATGGGCTACCTTACGGACAGGGCGGAGGCGGCGAAGCTGAATACGGCGAGCTACAGGGAAGCTCTCTGCAGAAGCTTTGCAAAGGGTATCGCGACCTACATCAACGAACATCCGGTGACAGTGCAGTGATCGTATACGGGAGGAATAAAGAATGAGGGATCCTGAGGAAAGAACCCGCCATTTTATAGTCAGAAAGAAAAAAGAAGAAGAAATATTCGACGAACCCTCGGAAAAGCGCGTCTCTGCGCAACAGAAGGAAAGGGTCTCTTCGGAGAGAAAGAGGGCCGGGGAGGAAGATAACGAGAACCTCAAAGCGGGATTTTTCGCAAGATACACCGGAAAGGGCCGCGGCGATGATGACGTACAGGCAGAGAGATCACGCGCAAGATTTGAAGAAAGCTTTGATGACGACGAGTTCGAGGAGGAAGAGGAGGACGAGAGCAAAAAAGCCCCCCTGCTGGTAAGGATCTTCGCCTGGGTCGCCCTTCTTGCGATCTTTTTCGTCTGCGGATACCTCGGAGCCAACTATTTTTTCAACTGGGCGGATAAAAAAGGCGGTCCAAGAGTGGGAAATGTTGTAGGGAGCGGAACGGAGGCATCAAGAGTGGTTTCCGGCGCCAATGTTTCCAACGGATCTGGAAATGTCAAATATGACCTCTTCATACCGGAGGGCAAGACATTCACCGAAAGGGAGATAGAGATCAAAAAGGGAATGGTCGAGGAGGATATCGAAAAGGTGGTCTCTGTCTACATAGACGGGCTTAAAGAGACTCAGATGCTGGACAACAGCTCGCGGGTGCTCAACGTTTTCCGGAGCGGGGACTGGCTCTACCTTGACATGACGGGAGCGTTCGGCACCTCGCTGAAGACACTGGGCAAAGACAAGGCGTCAATGGTGATCACCGGACTTGTCCGTACTATGAGAGATAACTTCCCGCCGATCAAAAAAGTAAAATTCTATATCGACGGCAAAGAGTCGGGTGAAAAGGCTCCCGTGGATCTCACAAAGCCATGGGAGATCAGTTAACGGAGCATCGGACGATGAGGATAGACGGAAGAGAACCATTTGAACTGAGACCGATAATGTTCAAGAGGAATTTCAGCAGGTACGCCGAAGGGTCGGCGCTGGTCGAATGGGGCAATACAAAGGTGCTGTGCACTGCCTCTGTGGAGGACAAGGTGCCTCCCTTCATGAGAGGCACCGGCAGCGGGTGGATCAGCGCAGAGTACTCCATGCTCCCGAGATCCACGCACCAGAGGACGCAGAGGGACATCAGCAAAGGCAAACCCAACGGAAGGGGAACAGAGATCCAGCGGCTGATCGGCAGATCACTCAGGGCCGCGGTGGACATGTCGAAGCTTGGCGAGAGGACGATCTGGATAGACTGTGATGTCCTTCAGGCAGACGGCGGAACGAGGACAGCCTCGATATCCGCCGGCTTTGTCGCTCTTTTTGACGCTCTGAGATGGATGGCCGCCAACTCAATGATCAATGAGATCCCTCTGAAGACCCAGATAGGTGCTGTCAGCGCAGGCAAGGTAAACGGAGTGCCGATGCTTGACCTCTGCTATGAAGAGGATTCTGCCGCGGAAGTCGATGCAAATATAGTGATGACGTCAAAGAGAGAATTCGTGGAACTCCAGGGCACAGGCGAGGGAGGCGTATTCTCCGGCGCAGAACTGGACGAGATCCTCTCTCTGGGATGGAGGGGCATCTGTGAGATACACCGGATCCAGGCGGAAGCGCTTGAACTGACCGAAGAGGAAAAAGCGGTCCTTCTGAGATGAAGATAGTTCTGGCAAGCAGCAACAGGAACAAGTACCGTGAAATGAAAGAGGCCTTCAGACCGATAGGAGTAGAGCTCATTTACGGCGGAGATTCTGATGCTCCGATAGAGGTAGATGAGACAGGCGAAAGTTACGAAGAAAATGCGCTGCTCAAAGCAAGGGCCTGGTCTGAAGCGCTTGGTATGGCTGCGCTTGCCGATGACAGCGGCCTGGAAGTCTTTGCCCTCGGAGGATCCCCCGGGGTGCATTCAGCCCGCGCGGTCCCGGGCAGCGACGCTGACAGGACAATATGGCTTCTTTCCAAAATGGAGGGCGTAGAGGACAGGAGAGCCCGCTTTGTCTCCTGCATAGCGGTCGTATTCCCCGACAGGGAGGACCCGCTCGTATACAAGGGCATCTGCAGCGGTACAATATCATCAAAGCCTTGCGGCAGCGGCGGTTTCGGTTATGATCCCATATTCATACCTGACGGATATGATGCCACATTTTCCGAACTTGGAGATCAGATAAAGACAAAAATTTCCCATAGGGCTATGGCAATAAAAGGTATAGCAGAAATGCTCATACCTGTGTTAAAATACTATGCTGTACGTACTATGGAAAAATCCCGGTCTGTGCAGGGACAGTGATCCGGCCGCCGGAATAGAGAAAACCCCTGGAGGTGTGGTTTGTGAAAATCCTTCTTGGAATACTTCACATCCTTGTTTGTGTAGCTCTGATCGGAGTTATAATGATGCAGCACAGGAAAAGCGGCGGATTCACCGGAGCCTTCGGCGGAGGCGGCACTCAGGCAGATACGGGAGGAACATGGCAGCGCATGTCATCCCTGACCAAGATAACTGCGGGACTGATGCTTGCCTTTATGGTGCTTTCGATCCTGCAGGTCGTCGTAAGATAGGCCGTCGCCATGCCGCTCAAAAGGCTTGACAGCCAAAAGGACATCGTCTCCTTCCATGAGACGGAAGGCCGTCTTTTTTCGGCAACGCACGAAGAGCTGCTTACAGGCTGGACAACAGACATCTATTTTTTGAAGACAAGAGACGTCCTGCGCTCGGCAGGACTCCTTGAAACGCCCGTGACAGCAGAGGTTTTCACAAGAAAGAGCGGCATCTTTGCCGGGATCGAAGAAGTCCTCCGGCTTTTCAGGACATTCCCTGAACCGCCTGTTGTCGAGGCAGTCCCGGAGGGTTCCGCTTTCGAAGCAAAAGAGGTGCTGATGAGGATCACAGGCACCTATGAGTCTTTTGGGCTTTATGAAACAGTGCTGCTTGGGATGCTCGCCTCTTCTACAGGCTGGGCCACCGCGGCAAGAGAGTGTGTGGATGCGGCGGAGGGGCGCAATGTTCTCTGTTTCGGCGCGAGGCATGTGCACCCTGCAGTAGCCCCCGTAATGGAGAGGGCCGCGAAAATTGCCGGCTGCAGCGCGATGAGCTGCATACTTGCGGCGAAGCTGTGCGGTGAAGAGCCGAAGGGGACCATCCCCCATGCGGCCATTTTGATAGTAGGTGACACAGTCAGGCTCGCAAAGCTTTACGACAGCCAGATACCTGCAGAGGAACCGCGCATAGTGCTTGTGGATACCTTCAAGGATGAAGCGGAAGAGACTATCCGGGTCGCGGAATGCCTGGGCGACAAACTTTCAGGCATAAGGCTCGATACACCCGGAGAGCGCGGTGGCGTCACGCCGGACCTGGTCCGCGAGATCAGATGGCGTCTTGACAAGGCAGGATACAGCAAAGTCCAGGTCATAGCGACGGGGGGGCTGACCCCTGACCGCATCAGACTGATGAACGATGCAGGCGCTTCTGTTTACGGAGTAGGGAGCTACATTACACACGGTACCCAGAGGGATATGACCATGGACCTTAAAATGGTCGACGGAAGACCGATCGCGAAGCGCGGACGTCTTCCCGGAATAATTGAAAATCAGAGGCTTGAACGCGTACTCTAGCCCCACGGTCTGTTTTCCCCCACGTTAACGGACAGTGTCTCCGAAGCCCGGTGCCGCAAGGCACGAATGCCACGGTTTCAGGGAGCCGGAAGGGTAGCTTTGAGAAATATAAAAAATAAAAATTAGTGTTCCACTTTTTTGAGGAGGAAGATCCATGATAGGCACACGTTCTTTCATGGCTAAGGGTGCGGAAGTCGAGCGCAAATGGTACGTCATCGACGCGACAGACAAACACCTTGGCCGTCTGGCAGTTCAGGTAGCCCGTATCCTTTCGGGAAAACACAAGCCGACGTACACGCCTCACGTTGACACCGGCGATTTCGTTGTAGTGGTCAATGCTGAGAAGGTCGGACTTACAGGCAAGAAACTCCTGCAGTCCACGATCACTACACACAGTCTTTACCCCGGCGGACTGAAGACTCTCACTTACCAGGAGGTCCTTGAGCGCCGTCCGGAGCGTCTGATCGAAAGGGTCGTATGGGGCATGCTTCCCAAGACCAAACTAGGACGCGATATGTACCGCAAACTTAAAGTATATGCCGGTCCGAGCCATCCCCATCAGGCTCAGAAGCCCGAGCAGATAGACTAGGAGATAGGGGTGTAAACTATGGCAGTTAAAAAGACAGAGACAGCAGCCCCTGTATCCTTCATTTGGGGTACAGGCAGAAGAAAGAACGCTATCGCCCGCGTACGTATCTGCGAAGGTGACGGTAAATTTCTCATCAACAACAGGGAGGTAAAGGATTACCTTCCCAGATACTATTGGGCCACTCTCGCTCTCCAGCCTATCAAGGTCGCCGGAGTTGAGGGCAAGATCGACGTATTCGTCAACGCCCACGGCGGCGGACTCACCGGCCAGGCCGGCGCGGTGCGCCTCGGCGTGGCAAGGGCGATCCTCAAGATGTACCCTGCAGCGCGTCCCTCCCTCAAGAAGGCAGGACTTCTTACCCGCGACTCACGCATGGTCGAGCGCAAGAAGGTCGGACTCAAGGGCGCAAGGGCAAACAAGCAGTTCTCAAAGCGTTAGTTTTTACGATCTGCTCAGTCTTCCCGATATCCCGGGCGCTGCTTGCGGCCCGGGATGTTTTTTTGCCATTTTCCCCGGTAAGGCAGCCCGATCCTGATGCAGACGGAACCGAGCCCCCCGGAATATGATCTCAAAGCAAAAACCCTGTTTTGTCTTTTTTATTATTCTGTCATAAGGGGATAATGATAAATTTCAGCTTGACCTAAGGGGGGCCAAGCACTAAACTTTATGCGAGAAAGCAATATGTCGGGAAATACCCGAAGGAAGGAGCAGTCCATGGATAGTCCCAGTCCCAGTCCCAGTCCTGAACCTCAAGGACGCTTAGTGGATATTTTCTAGCCCGGGCTGCGCTTTTTTACAAGCACCCGGCGCTGCCGGGTGTGGAGTTTCTGCAGATTTTCCTTCGTTTCATCCCTTCACTCCCGTTGAACTTTAAAATTTTTAACTGACGAACACAACACGACGGCATCTTTTTGATGACACGACCCGGCATGTGCATTACTGCACAGCCCGGAACGCGCAGAAATTCAAAAAAGAGCGGGGAGGAGACGCCAATGCTTAGAATAACCAAAACTTTTGAAGACAGGCTCCACGATATCGATCCGGACAACATTGAATCGGGCGCCTGGATAAGCCTGGTAAAACCTACAGCAGAGGAACTGCTGATCACTGAAAGGATAACCGGAGCCCCCCAGGACTTCATAAGATCCGCGCTTGACCCTGAAGAATCCTCCCGCATAGAGATAGAAGACAATCACATCCTTGTACTTATAAACGTCCCGGTCAACCACGAAGACAGGCCCGGCGAGTACGACACCATACCCCTTGGAATGGTCGTCACCCCGGATTTTTTTGTCACGATCTGCCAGGAGTACAACGAAGTCCTTCACAGCTTCAAAGAGACGAGGTACAGGTACTTCAGCACATTCAAAAGGACCAGGTTCCTCTTCCAGCTTCTCTATCACTCAGCGCTGCTCTTCCTTAAGGATCTGCGTCAGATGGCGAGGAAATCTGACAAAATAGAACAGGATCTCAGGCTCTCGATGAAGAACGAGGAACTTTTCCAGCTCCTGGACCTTCAGAAGGGACTTACCTACTACTCCATGTCGCTTCGGTCGAACAGGGTCGTCGTTGAGCGTCTGCTGCGGCTGTGCTCGAACCCTCAGGTCAACCATCTTATCAAAATCAGGGAAGAGGACGAAGATCTCCTCGATGACGTCAGGGTCGAATATGACCAGGCGATAGAGATGGCCCAGATACAGACCGATGTCCTTGCCGGAATGATGGACGCGTTCGCCTCCGTCATTTCGAACAACCTCAACATGGTCATGAAGTTTCTTGCCTCTGTTACGATCGTTATGGCGATACCCACAATGATAGCAAGCTTCTTCGGAATGAACGTGCCCGTTCCCTGGACCTCGCACCCGCTTGGTTTCTACATTGTTGGCCTTGTCTCGATAATGCTCACTGTGGCTGCAACAGTGATACTGTGGAAAAAGAGGTTTTTCTGATAAATATAGTGCTGCCGGATAACCTATTCTTCCGATTATGTATATAATGTCGCAATAAGGAAGAGCAAGTTTCCTTGAAGGGGGAGACTCAGGATTGAATATACCCGAAGGCAAAAAAAAGAGGAATGTGATCATCGCGGTGCTCGTGGCTGCTGCAGCACTCTCTGCATACTTTCTTATGTTCGAGGCAAGGACAAAAGATGAGAGGGTAAGAGCTTCAGGAACAGTCGAAGTCACTGAGCTCAACCTCTCTCCCCAGGCAGGGGGAAGGATACTTGAGCTGAACATCAGCGAATCGGACCACATCACCAAAGGCCAGCTGATAGCGAGGATGTCCCTCGACGGAGCAGATCATGATGCCGCTATCGCCGAAGCCTCCCTTGCGGCCGCAAAAGAACAGCTGCTTGAGCTTCAGAACGGATTCAGAAAAGAGGACATTTCGAGGGCCGAAGCCGAATATGCCCTTAGAAAGGCTCAGCATGAACAGGCCGTGAGAGATGAAAAGCGCTTCCGGGAGCTTGCGGCGGAAGGAGTCGTATCGGTAAGGGAAGCAGAGCTCTACGAGGAGAACGTAAAAATCAAGATGAATGCTATGGAAATGGCTTCAGAGACCCTTCTGATGCTTAAAAGGGGAATAAGAACGGAGCAGATAGAGGCAGCCAAGGCAAATGTGAAGAGAGCTGAGGCCGCACTTCTCAAAGCAGAGACAATTGTCGGCTACAAGGAATTTTATTCTCCTGCCGAAGGCGTCATCCTCACCAAAAATTATGAAGCCGGCGATGTTATAAATCCCGGAGCACCGATCGCGACCCTTGGAATAATGACAGACTGCTGGATCAAGCTTTATATCCCCTCGACGCAGCTGGGGCTGGTCAAACTTGGAGGAGAGGCAGAGGTGAGTGTCGATGCCTATCCCGATAAAAAATTCAAAGCTGTGGTAAGTGAGATCAATCAGCAGGCGGAGTACAACCCCAGACTTTCTCTCACCCAGAGCGAACGTTCAAATATGGTCTTTTGGATCAAGCTCAGGGTCAATGATCCTGAAGGCATCCTGAAGCCGGGTATGCCTGCTGATGCCGTGATACTATGATACCTGACGGGAGCGAAATCTCTCTCTCTTATAAAGGGGCAGGCAAAAAGTTCAATGGGGTGGCCGCGCTTGAGGGCATAGATCTTGAAGTCCGCAGAGGCGAGATATTCGGATTCATAGGACCTGACGGAGCCGGCAAAACCACTTTGATAAGGATGGCCATGGGCATCACAAATCCGGATACCGGAGAGTGCACCCTTTTGGGTATGAAAAACAGGCGGAGGGCGAGGGTAAACGCCGGATATGTACCACAGCTTTTCAGCTTATATACTGATATGACTGTGAATGAGAATATTGCCCTCTTTGGTTCCCTCTATGGTACAGAGAGGGAAACGGTGCTTAAAAGAGCAGAGGAGATCCTTAAACGGACAGGCCTGTGGCCTTTCAGGGAGAGGCTGGTCGGAAAACTTTCCGGAGGGATGAAGCAGAAGCTTGCCCTTGCATCAGGACTTATGCATACCCCGGAGATCCTCTTTCTTGATGAGCCGACTACCGGGGTCGATCCTGTGGCTAGGAGGGAATTCTGGGCCATGCTCTATGAACTTAACAGACAGGGCCTGACTATAATAGTCTCCACTCCCTACATGGACGAGGCCGAACTCTGCACACGAAAAATGTTCATCAACAACGGAAGGATACTGGACGTGGGGACCTCAGAGGAACTTCTGAGCCGTTACGACAAAAAGATCCTCAGGCTTGAGCTGGATGAAAGAAGGGCAAAGGATTGGCTGATGAAGTGCGGACATGTATGCGATGCAAACCTCTTCGGCACTAACTACCATATAGTTGTGGACGATGCCGATGCCGCGGCCTGCGAAATAAGAAAAGAGCTTGATCAAAGGTACAGCCAGCTCCCTGACCTCTTCGAAGCTACACCCAGCCTTGAGGACCTCTTCGTTGCCTTCTCCGGAGGTGCGCTGCCTTGCCGCGTCCCGCAGTAGAGACAAGGGAACTGACAAAGAAATTCGGCAGCTTCACTGCCGTTGACCGCATAACTATGTCCATAGAAGAGGGTTCGGTATACGGATTCCTTGGACCTAACGGATCAGGAAAATCTACGACCATCAGGATGCTCTGCGGTCTTCTTGCACCCACATCCGGAGCGGGACTTGTCCTTGGCATGGATCTCGCGGGAGAGGGAAGGAAGATCAAGGACCGGGTAGGATATATGTCACAAAAGTTCAGCCTCTATCCTGAAATGACGGTGATCGAAAATCTCGAGCTCTACTCCGGCCTATACGGACTCCGGGGTGCGGAGAAGGAGAAGCGTATTGAGGATATGCTCAGCCTGGCAGGACTGAACGGACGCGAAGACGAGTATACGAGACTGCTTTCGGGAGGCTGGAGACAGAGGCTAGCACTTGGCTGCGCCATTCTCCACAAGCCGAAGATCCTCTTTCTTGACGAGCCTACGAGCGGCGTTGACCCTAAGGCCAGGAGGCTCTTCTGGGACATAATATACGATCTTGCGGCGGATGGCACGACAGTAATGGTTACCACACACTTTATGGATGAGGCGGAGCACTGCGACAGGGTCGCATTTATCTACTTCGGCGGACTCATAGCCGATGACACGCCTGCGAACCTGAAAAAGCTCATCCCAGGCAGGCTCTATGAAATTGGATCGGACCACTCCTTCGATCTTCTTGCAAAGATCGAGCGAGGTGAAGCGGGACCTGTGATCGACTCCTACTTTTTTGGGGAGAAGCTGCATCTCCTGGTAGGCAAAGAGCGGCGGATTGATGACGATGAACTCTTTAGGGGAGCTTCGGTAAAGGAGATCATACCGTCCATGGAAGACGTATTTACCTACCTGGTGAAGAAGGGATCAGTAATGGATCTTGGTGACGGAAGGCTGTCAGGTACAGGCGAGATGAGTCTTAAAGCCTCCGCTGAGGCAACGAAGGAGTGACAGCTGTGCATTTTGGCAGGCTTCGTGCCCTTATAGTCAAAGAGTTCATACAGGTCATGAGAGACAAGCTCACCCTTGCCATGCTCATATTCATGCCCGTTGCCCAGCTCCTGATATTCGGCTTTGCGATAAACACGGACGTCAAGCACCTTCAGACCGCGATATTCGACCAGTCGAGGACTCAGGAGAGCCGTGAGATGATAGAGAGTTTTACGGCCAGCAACTACTTTGACATCAAGCTCTATGCGGGCAACATCAAAGAGGTCAACAGGGCCGTCGAATCGGGGGCAGCCAAGGTCGGACTGATAATACCTCCCGATTATGCGCAGAAGATCAAAAGCGGCAGAGAAGCCGCAATACAGGTCATTATCGATGCCACCGACAATATGTCCGCATCATCGGCAATGGCTGCCGCTCAGACCATTGGCATGCTGAAATCACAGGAGATCCTGGGAGACAAATTCAGGCGTATGGGCTTTGAAATACCCGCCCAGGCCGTGGATATCAGGATCCGCCCATGGTACAATCCCGATTTTATCACCTCATGGTATCTTGTCCCCGGAATAATGGGGCTGCTCCTTACCATAACACTTATCGCGATGATGGCGATGGCTATAGTCAGGGAGAGCGAGCAGGGAACCCTGGAACAGCTGCTCGTGACTCCGATGCGTACCTGGGAACTGCTTCTGAGCAAGATACTCCCATACATAATAGTAGGATATATACAGGTGATCGTATCTATAATCGTAGGCATGGCAGTATTTAAAATGCCCTTTCTGGGGAGCAAGATACTCTTCTTTGTCCTGACGTTTTTTTATGTGGTTGCCAACCTCTCTCTCGGGATAATGATATCGACCTTTTCCCAGAATCAGATGCAGGCCCTCCAGCTTTCGATCTTCCTTATTCTCCCCAGTGTCCTGCTCTCAGGGTTTGTCTTTCCCACGGAGGCCATGCCGAGCGGATTCCGCTACCTCGGAGAGTGTATCCCCATTACATATTACATAAGGCTGTCAAGGCAGATAATACTGAAGGGCGGAGGGTTCGAATTTGTCTGGAAAGACACACTCGCACTCTGCGTATACATTGCGGTGATGTTTTCGTCAAGCATCGTAATGTTCAAAAAGCGTTTTGTTCCATGATCCGCAGGAGGAATATAAAATGAAAAAAATTATCCCCGTTGGAATAGTTCTCATTCTTATTGCCATACTCTCCGGTGCGGCTGTTGCCTTTTCTGCCGAACCTCAGGAGCTTGAGAGGCTGGTCCTGAAGGCAAGGGAGAGCAATCCGCTGGTATCCGCCGCAGAGGAGAGGGTGATCCGTGCGGAGGGAGCACTTCAGGAAGCCGGTGCAAAGATGGGACCGAAGTTTGGTGCCGGGATCGCTGCCATATGGCCGAAGGACAGATTAATGCCCATTGAAGGTATCCCCGTTGATTTCGTTAATGTTTATATAGCCGCTGCAGGTTTTGTGCAGACCATATATGCAGGAGGATCGCTTTCTGCCTCAAAGGAGGCTGCAAAACTTGCGAGGGATGCGGCTGTGGCCGAAAAGGAGAGAATTAGCCAGACAGTTGCAAATTCTGTCAGGACAGCATATTACAACTGGAAGAGAGCTTCTGCCAAAAAGATGGTCGCAGCAGAGGCGCTGAAGCTTGCCGGAGACCATCTTGAAAGGGCCGAGAGGCTTTTCAGGTCAGGGCTTGTTGCAAGAGGAGATGTACTAAGGAGCAAGGTCGCGGTCGCCGATGCGGAGCTTGCACTGATCAGGGCGGAAAATGCCGTCAGCATTTCCGCGGCAGCTCTTGAAAACGCTGTCGGGGCACCGCCGGAGGTCTCAGAAGCAGGTGCCGCACATCCCGAATATGTCCCGTCAAAAGAGGCTCTGGCAGAGAGGGAGTCCAATTTAAAAGCAGCTTATGAGAACAGGATGGAGGTCAGGATGTACGACCTGATGAGCCGCAGGGCAGCCAAGGTAGCCAGGGCTGCAGAAGGGCTGCTGCTTCCGCAGATAATTGCGGCAGGCGGAGTAATAAACTCCGGAGACGAATTCTTCCCAAGCGGAAACGAAGAGATGGTCTTCTCGCTTATGGTCAGGTGGACAATGTTTGACAGCGGAGAGGCATCTGCAAAGACGAAGCAGGCGAAGGCACAGGGAAGGGAGTTTCTCCATCTTATGGATGACATGAAGAACAGGATACGGATGGAGGTAACGGCCGCCGAGCTTGATCTCAGATCATCGCTCAGCAGACGGGAGGTCGCCCGCAGACAGGTGTCGGAGTCAGAGGAGGATTACAGGATCGCTGTCCGAAGGTATGAGGAACAGGTGGGGACTAATCTCGAGATGCTGGATGCAAGGCTTGCCCTGACAAAAAGCAGGACTGAGGAAGTTGATGCGCTATATGATATCCTTATTGCAGAGGCGAACCTCCTCTATTCGCTGGGCAAATAGCAGGCGGATAGAATTCCGGTGGCCATGCTCAAATGAAAGAATCCGGAAGCATAGTTTATTTTCACGCAAGTTTTCCGCATAAAAGGACATTGCGCCTTTTTTCTCTAAGTTAGAATCATAAATTGTTTTGTTTTGGCGTTTTATTCTTTCAATTTAGGAGAGGCTAGGCTTTTACCCTCTTTACTCAAATAAGGAAGAGGAATACAATTAACAGTGTGTGTAAGAATTGTCCCATTACAGGGACAGATATCTTAAAGTAAATGCCCGTTTGGGCGAAAAATCCAAGGAGGTTTTTTGTATGGCCGTACAGAAACGTACTTCCAAGAATGTTCTTCTCGACACAGCACTGAAGAACTTCTACGCAGCAGCAGAAGAGATGAACCTTGACGAGGGTCTTGTTGAAGTCCTCAGCCGTTCTGAAAGAGCTGTATGCGTCTCCGTCCCTGTAGTAATGGACGACGGTTCAGTAAGAGTATTTGATGGTTTCCGCGTACAGCATTCAACGGTCTGCGGACCGGCAAAAGGTGGTCTCCGTTTCCACCCCGACGTCAACCTCGAAGAATGCGAAGCCCTCGCAAGCCTTATGACCTGGAAGTGTTCGCTCGCCGGCATTCCTTACGGCGGAGGCAAGGGCGGGATCGCAGTAGATCCTTTCGAACTTTCACCCCGTGAGCGCGAGATGATGACCCGTACATTCGCAGCCCGTGTTGCGCCCTTCATCGGCGACTGGACAGACGTTCCCGCTCCCGACGTCAACACCGGCGGTCCCGAAATGGTCTGGATCATGGACACCATTTCAAAGCTTCGCGGCAAACTCGAGCCCGGCGTGGTCACAGGAAAGCCCATTGCCTACTGGGGATCGAAGGGCCGCACCGCAGCGACGGGACTCGGCGTCGCAACATGCGTGCTCGAACTCCTCAAAACACAGAAGGTAGATCCCAAAACAGCGACAGTGATAGTACAGGGCTTCGGCAACGTCGGAACTTACAACGCGCTCTTCCTCCAGGAAGCAGGGGCAAAAGTAGTCGGCATCAGCGACATCACCGGCGGATACTACTGCAAAGACGGGATCGACATCAAGGCAGCGAAGGCATTCGTAGAAGCACACCCGAAGCGTATCCTCGACGGCTACACTCAGCCCGGACTCGTCAGGATGAGCGGCGAAGAGATCCTTGAGCAGGAATGCCTTGTCCTTTCACCCTGCGCACTCGAAGGCGTTATCAGCGAGAAGAACGCTGACAAACTCAAGTGCAAATATATCGTCGAAGGCGCGAACGGACCCACAAGACCCGACGGAGATGTCATCCTGGACAAGCGCGGCATCATCGTTGTACCTGACTTCCTTGCCAACAGCGGCGGAGTCATCGGTTCATACTTTGAATGGGTACAGGACCTGGCCGGATTCTTCTGGACCGAGGAAGAGTACAATAACCGTCTCGTCCCGATCATGAAGGACAACTTCAAGAGGGTCTGGGATTATTCACAGGAGCATAACGTAAAGATGCGCCGCGCGGCGTTCCTCGTCGCCATCAAACGCGTTGCGGACGGACTCAAGCTGAAGGGTTTCTTCCTCTAAGCTTAAGCTCTTCAAACCGGATCAAATGATACAGGCCGCTCCCTCACTGGGGGCGGCCTTCGATTAGGGCGTTTTTCAGCAGCAGATGCCGAAGGTCTCTTCCATTGCCGTGATGAATTTCACGAGGGCTTCGTTTACGGGCACATCGATATCGTGTTTCTTCGCAAGTTTGCAGACTGTCCCTCCGAATGCCTCCACCTCTGTCTTCCTGCGGGCAAGGACATCCTGAAGCATCGATGTCCTGCCTGTGGGAGTAAGCGAACTCAGCGTGTCGATGCAGTGCCTGATGTCACTTTCGTCAAGGAACACATTCTCGGCGGCCGCTACTGCTACCGCCTCCCGCATTGCCGATGCCGCGAGGCTCCTTACCGCAGGTGAATCCTTTATGGCTCCGTAGCCGCACCTCAGAAGCGCCGTGACCTGATTGGCGCCCACATTGAGCATGAACTTCAGCCACAGGTCCCTTATCATATCTTCAGGAATGCTGTACCTGATCCCCGTCCTGCCGAAGAATTCCTCTACCGCGAGAACCTTATCCGAGTAGCTCCCCGGAGTGTTTTTTGCTTCGCCGAAAGGCACGAATCCTAGGTTGACGTAGTCTGTGGAATCACCGGTCCTGGTAGCGTCGGTCCTCATAACATAGGAATAGAGGACCTTTTCAGCCCCGTAAGCCTTGCCGATCTCATCTTCACTGGTTATTCCGTTAAGGAATGAAAGGACTGTCGTATCCTTGCCGACATGGCCGCGGGCCTCTTCTATCGCTTTGGAAAGGTGGTGGTTCTTTACTGCAAATATGAGAAGATCGGCGGGAGCGGCCTTTTCTGCCGGCCCGAAGACCGGGAACATGTAGGTCTTTCCATTTACGCATACTCCATGCTCCCTGTATCTTTGCTCCCTCTCCCCCGAAGCTATCACTCTTATGTTTTCCATGGGGACAGTTTCAGAGATCTTCGCGAGGTTTGCACTCCCGATCGCGCCAAGTCCTATCAGCGATACCGTTTCGATTTTTTTCATAAAAGAAATCTCCGTTTTCATAATTTTTTGTGCCGCACCATAGTATGAGAAGCTATTGTATACTATTTTTCTTCTTTTTTGAATAAGAAATGCCGGCACCCGAAAAAGGCACCGGCATTTCTTAAATTAACGGCGGGATCCTTATTAGAATATTTCTTTGGCCGTCACTGCCTTGTCAAACCAGTCTCTGCCCTCCACCATTCTGGTGACCAGCATCGCTGAGCATGTGTCGCCGGTCGCGTTGACCATCGTGGCAGCAGGGTCTACCAGGAAGCCTATCGTTGCGATTATCGGGAATGCTTCGGGCGGGAATCCGTACAGGCTCACGATCAGCATTTCTCCCACCAGTCCGCCTCCGGGGATGCCCGAGAGAACGACTCCGGAAAGCACTGCCACCGCGACTGCGGTTGTCATTGTTCCCACTCCGGTGAACGGAATGTTGAAGATGCCGAAGAGGAACGCTATCTTGAGGATACCGCTGAGGCAGGAACCTTCCATGTGGGCAGTGGCTCCGATGGGAAGCACGATCTCCGCTATGTCCTTGGGAATGCCGATATTATGCGCCGCTACGAGGTTGACCGGCAGCGTGGCGTTGCTGCTCTGGGTACCAAGGGCAGTTATGGAGGGAGTTATGATGTGCTTCCAGAAGGTGGCCACTCCCTTGCCCTCTGTTGCGAGCCAGGAATAGACCGTGAATGCCACAAAGAAATATCCAAAGGTGGCAATGTGGTAAATTATCATTGAGCGCAGGTAGGCGCCCAGCAGGTTGGGGCCGTAGTCTCCAACCAGCGTTGCAAAGTAGGCGCCGAGTCCGATCGGTGCATAGTACATGAGATATTTGACCATCTGCAGCATCGCATCGGCAAATACCGCTATCCCGCGTCCCACGGCCCTGCCTCTCTCACCAAGCGTCTGCAGGCAGAAGCCGAAGAAGATCGTGAAGAGGATCAGCGGAAGCATGGCGCGCCTTGACAGAAGCAGCGAGAAGTCTTCCACGGTAAAGGCCTTCACTATCTGGTCTGCCGTCCTGAGAGCCTGGAAGTCTTCCGGTGCCTGGAGCTGGATGTTCGTTCCTGCAGCAGGAGGGAAGAATGTGACTGTAACAAGCATGAGGAGCGCAGCTATGGCTCCTGTAACGAGGAAGACGATAACCAGAGATTTCATGACTTTGCCGAGTCTTTCCATTGAGGACATGTTGGCGACGGCGCTGCAGATCGTTGAGAAGACCAGCGGTACTACTACCATGAACATTGCATTGATAAAGACATCTCCAAGAGGCTTGAATACCAGCGCGTCTTTCCCCATCACCGCTCCGACAATACAGCCTATGACGATCGCTGTGAGAAGTATGATAGGGAACCGGTAGGCTTTCCAGAGACTGTTTGATCCTGATGCCATGTTTACCTCTCCTTCCTTTTCTGCTTTGTCTGTAACTGTTGAAAGTATAAAACATACATACCGATGTTAAAAGAGGCGGCCTGATATTAAATCATTTTTGTCACAAATTGACCATACCATTATAAACAATAACGAGGAAAAATGAAAAAAGCTGTCCGGGAAAAATCAGGTAAACAAGGATAAAAGATGCCCTGTGTTCTCTGCAATCAGTTGCGCAATATTATACACTCTTTCTCCCAGATCGTTGCGCTGACTTAAGGTCAGAAAAGGGTCTCTTTTCCCATAAGCAACTTTACCTTTCTTAGTATCAGAGTTCTCTCCTTCTCTTCTATGGTGCCGTGGACCTGGTATACTACTGAACTGTCTGCGTCGATCAGGGCGAAATTAGCATCGCTCCTCACAAAAGAAAAGTCGTTGCGCATTTTGCCGTCCCAGTCACCGTAGACTGTATGGCCGGCCTTTTCCGATTCCATGACAAGCGAGTCCTTCCACTTTCCCAGAAAGAGTCGTGATGCGCCTGAACAGTCCACGACGGGGAGGACGAAGAGCAGTGCCTTCTCGTTATCGGGCAGCTGATTTCTGAATTTTTCCAGATCATCCTTAAGAGCCCTGTTCCTGTCCTTTGTCTCGCGGGTCTCGTAAAAGCAGAGCACGATCTTACCGGAGATATCTTCAAGGGTCAGCGCACTTCCGTCTCCCGAAGCCACCCGGAAAGGGGCTGCTCTCTGTACTCCCTCAGAGACCTTTGTTATCGGGGTTGCCAGGAGCATCAGTGACAAGAGGCATATGACAAAGGATCTTCTGTACATTATAAACGACCTCCTTTTATGCTGCTTCAGGGCGCCAAAGGCCCCCTGCCTTCTATATTGTATTTTAAAAAAAGAAATATGGGGATATGCAGAAAAGGATATTTGTATCAGGCCGACAGATCAGAGGCAGGGTAAAGAAAAAAGCGTCCCGGAAAATCCTGGAACGCTTATGCTATCGATGGTGCCGGAGACGAGAATTGAACTCGTACGGGTTTCCCCACACGCCCCTCAAACGTGCGTGTCTACCATTTCCACCACCCCGGCACTCGGGACTTAGAAATTATACGTAGCATCTCCTCTTTCGTCAAGTCTCTATTTGAAAAAAGAAAGGCCTGCTGTTCATTAAAATTTCGGTCTCTGCCGATAAAAAAAGATCGGAGGCACCCTGAGGCGTCTCCGACATGTTTTAAGGGGCTTAATTGCCGTATTCCCGGCGTTCCTTGATACGGGCTGCTTTTCCGCTGAGTTTGCGCAGATAGTAAAGCTTTGCCCTGCGGACCTTACCCTTGCGTACGATCTCTACCTTATCAACGCTGGGGCAGTGTACGGGGAATATTCTTTCGACTCCTATCCCGCCGGACATCTTCCTTACGATGAAGTTCTCGCGAAGTCCGCCGTGTTGGCGTCCTATCACTACGCCTTCGAAGATCTGTATACGTTCACGGTTGCCTTCTTTGACTTTGACGTGGACTTTTACCGTGTCGCCGGGGCGGAACTCTGAAAGGCTCTCGTCCGCCTTTGAGAATTTCTTCTCAATGAGTGCTATTCTTGGATCGATCATGAGGTTTTTCCCTCCCTGTCATGTTTTGGATTTTGTCGTTTTAATAATTTCAGGGCCTTCCGGCCTCTCTGCGGAGAATGATCCTGCTTCATCTCCAGCCAAAAAATCTGTCAAGCGTTATGCTTACCGCGCTTCGTACCGATAGGTGGTTCCAGCTGTCCGTTCCTCCCGCGATGGGTGTCATCACCGAGTCTGCCTCTTTAAGGACATCCTCGTGAAGTCCCCATCCCGTTCCGAATATGAAAACCGGTGGGAGATCCTCCTCCAGTATCCTGCGCTTCAGCGAGAGCCAGTGTACAGCTCCCTCGGCCGTTTTTGCGGTGGTCGCGATCGTGAAGGGTTTTGCCTTTTCCCTTTCACTTACCCACTTGAGCGCTCTGTTCACGGAGGCGAAGATCTTAAGCGTGGAGAAAGCCTCGCTCCTGTCAGGGTTGTAGGTCGAGCCCCATCCTTCAGTCCAGTGGGCCGCGATCTTCTTGGCCATATCCCTCTGCTGTGCAAGCGGGGTGACCAGAAGGTACTTCTTTATGCCGTAGGTGCGGCACGCCCTCGCGATGTCGTGCAGATCCATTCCGGTAATGGCAGTAGAAGATCTGTCTCCTCTTTTGTCGAGGACAGGGTAGTGGACTTCCATCACATAAGCCCCTCTTGACATCCAGGGCATTATCCCTGCGCGCCCGACTATGTCGGGCCTTCTTCTGAGGGTCCTCTCCACTGCCTGCCTTCTGCGCCACTTCTTTATGGCCTTTTCGTCTCCGCTGAGCAGTATCTCTGGCACCTTTTGCCCTTCCCACTCGGAAGGCCTGGTGTAGTGGGGCGTGTCAAGCATGCCGCCGAAGAAGGAATCCTCCCTGACAGCTTCCGACTTGCCGACCACTCCGGGGATCAGCCTCGAAACGGCATCCACTATCGCCATTGCGGGCATCTCTCCGCCGGTGAGCACAAAATCACCTATTGATATTTCAAGGTCCACGTTCTTTTCTACGAATCTTTCGTCAACGCCTTCATAATGACCGCAGAATATCACAATGTGCTCTTTTCTCGACAGGTCTTCGACAAGCTCCTGATGGAGCCTGGTTCCCTGGGGGGATGGATACACCACGAAGGGCGCTCCCTCTCCCTTAAGGCTTTTCAGGGTCTTTTGGAGCGGCTCGGCCATCAGGACCATACCGCCGCTTCCGTACGAGTAATCGTCGATCTGCCTGTAGGAGCCCTCTGCGAAATCCCTGATGTCCAGGACTTCGACTTCAAGCTTTCCCTTTGCTATCCCGCGTCCGAGGACGCTCGCGCCGAGATAGGCGCGTATAAGGTCAGGGAATGCCGTTATTATGGTTATTCTCATCTCAGTCCCAGAGGCCCTCCGGTACGGTCACCAGCATTATGCCCGCTTCGGTGTCCACACTTCTTATTGCTTCTGCAAGAGCGGGGATGGGTTTCAGCTGTCCCTCCGCCGTCCTTACAAGATAGACATCGTTGCTTCCGGTCCGGATCACTTCTTCGAGGATCCCGAGTTCCTTTTCTGAGGCGGTGTCAAGCACCCTGATGCCTATGATATCGTCGATCCAGTATTCATCTTCGGAAAGCTCTGTGCGTTCATCTTTCGATACCGTAATGACGCTTCCCTTGAAAGCTTCAGCCGCGGTCCTGTCAGTGACATCTGAGATCTGAAGGAATAAAGTATCCTTGCCCTCATATGGAACTATTTTTTTGACACTGACAGTCCGGTTCGGTACGCCCGGTTTTTCCAGGGTGAGTTTTTTCATTTTGAAAAAACGTTCGGGATGATCGGTCAGGGGGAGTATCAGCATAGTTCCGCCGACTCCGTGTACCCCGACTATCTTGCCGATGGCCACCCTTTCTTCCGGCCGTGCCTCACTCTTCTTCGACATCTACATCGACCTTTTCACCGGATTTGACCGACGCGGCCTTGGCTACGTGGCGGATGGCGTTGATGGTGGATCCCTTCTTGCCAATTACCCTGCCTATGTCGTCCTCGGCCACCCGTATGGTCAGCAGGATGGCTCCGGAGTCGCTCCGATCTTCTCTGATCTTGACCTCGTCAGGTTTTGTTACAAGCCTGCGAACTATCAGGTCTACCAGTTCAATGTAATCAGGCATAACTATCGACCGCCCTATTCTGCTGCCGGAGCATCAAAGACCCCGGCCTTTTTGAGCAGTATCTTGGCTGTGTCGGAAGGGGAAGCCCCGTTCTTCAGCCAAAAAGCCGCACGCTCTACGTCCACTTTTACCTCTGCAGGATCTGTCAGAGGATTGTAGGTCCCGAGTATCTCTATGAAGCGGCCGTCTCTTGGAGAATGAGAATCGGCTACCACCAGGCGATAGAAAGGAGCCTTCTTTTTCCCGTGACGGGAAAGACGGATACGAACTGCCATTTGCGCAAACACCTCCTGTTTGTAGGGTTCCTCGGTGATTTGATTTTCACTTCCTGTACGTTATATGGGTGAAAATCAAATGACTGAGAAACCCAAAGTTATCTTTTTGAAATCGGAAACCCGATAAAAAGCTCGTTTGTAGATTGTGCAAAGACGGCTGAGCTATTGCTTAGCCATGTCCTAAAAACTACTGCTTGCCCGCCCTTACAGGCGGCTCTTACTTAAAAAATCCCCTCCGGCCTCTGCCGAAGCCGCCCATTCCGCCCATGCCGGGGGGCATCTTAAAGCCTTTGCCGCCGGCGGCCATCTTGCCTATGCCCTTCATCATGCTCTTCATCTGCTCGAACTGCGCCAGGACCTGGTTGACCATCTGGACTGTAGTGCCTGAACCCTCGGCTATCCTTCTGCGGCGGCTTCCCTTTATGATCTCCGGGTTCCGTCGCTCCCTGATCGTCATCGAGAGGATGATCGCCTCAGTCTGCTTCATCCTTTTCGGGTCTATGTTCGCATCCTTGAGAGCCTTGCTTCCTCCCGGGATCGGGAGCATTTCCAGCACCTTTTCGAGTGGTCCCATCTTCTGTATCTGCTGAAGCTGGAGAAGCATGTCCTCCATGGTGAACCTGTTTTTTTTCAGGCTCTCCGTCATCCTGTTTATGTCAGCCTCTGAGGTCGCGGACTGTACCTTTTCAAGGAGTCCCTCGATGTCGCCCATCCCAATGATGCGCTGTGCGATGCGTTTGGCGTCGAAGACCTCCAGGTCCTCGGTCTTCTCGCCGCAGCCCGCGAGTTTTATCGGTACGCCGGTGCTGGCACGGACTGCCAGAGCAGGACCTCCCCTTGCGTCGCCGTCAAGCTTGGTAAGTACGACACCGGTCAGGCCGAGGCGCCTGTGGAATGTCTCAGCTACGTTTACGGCCTCCTGGCCTGTCATGGAATCGACCACGAGCAGTATCTCGGTGGGGGGCACCGCAGCTTTCATCGTTTCGAGCTCGGTCATCAGCTCGTCGTCCATCTGGAGGCGTCCTGCGGTGTCCAGGATGATCATGTCGCAGAGATGGTCCTCCGCGTATTTGCGGGATCTGGACGCAACCCTTACTGGATCTGTCTCTCCGGGCTCAGGTCCCCAAAAGTGGATATTTGATTTTTCGGCGAGCACTCTCAGCTGGTCCACGGCCGCCGGTCGACGGAGGTCGCACGCAACTACGAGAGGCTTATGGCTCTTCGCCATCCTCTTGGCGATCTTTACCGCTGTCGTCGTCTTTCCGGATCCCTGAAGACCGACCATCATGTAGATCGTCGGGGGCTTGGGCGATATTGCGAGCGGGACCGGAGCTTCGCCCATTATCCTGACCAGTTCCTCGTATACTATCGTGAATATCAGCTGCGCCGGGGTAACGGAATCCAACACCGTCCTTCCAGTCGCCCTGACCTTTATGGCTTCGACAACGTCCTTTACGACCTTGTAGTTTACGTCCGCTTCGAGCAGTGCCCGTCGGACCTCTCTCAGAGCCTCGTTTATGTCTTCCGGAGTGAGCTTGCCTTTCCCTCTCAGCCCGGCGAAGATGTTTTCAAACCGTTCCTTTAATGAATCAAACATTATTTTCCCCTTACGCTTCCAGCAATTTTTTCATATTCCTGTAGAAGTCTTCCGGCAGCCGGTCCCTGGCTTCATCAAGCATACGCCGGACCTCTTCGAGTTTGCTCTCTTTATCAAGCAGGCCGAGAGCATTTTCCGCGTTTTCCATGTGCTCTCTTGCCCTTGTTATGAGATCGTGGACTCCCTGTCTGGAGACTTTCAGCGATTCGGCCGCCTCAGCCAGCGAGAGGTCCCCGAGAAGGACCATTTCGCAGGCGAGCCTCTGTTTCTCTGTTATCAGAGATCCGTAGAGATCAAGCAGATGTCCGTCCCTTATGCGCTGAAAAAGCGGATCCGTATCCTGCAAAATATCCCTCCTGCTTCCTTGAACCAGAGAATTATACTCAGCAGCCTCATGCCTGTCAAGTAAAATTACTTGACAGGCATGAGGCTCTCTCTGCGAATAAAAAAAGGAGCCCCGAAGGGCTCCTTCCGTATTGCGGCTAAATTACTTCGTCATCTTTATCTGTCCGTATTTCTCAGGGACCTCGACAGATGCGGCGTTCATGAATCCCTTGCCGAAGATGTAGGTATCCTGATAGACAAGCAGATGGTTTTTGCTTGTCACGCCCGTACCGAGGTCTGTATAGTAGTTCCCGTTCCACTTGGCTCCCGGCGTGTACTCGCCGTAGCAGGCCATCAGGTCGTCCTTGCTGTCAAGCTTCGCTGTTCCTTCAACTATCCTCTTGCCGAACTCTGCAAGTGCAACGCTGTTGGTGTAGCCGTACGAGAAGGCCCATGTCCCCATGCGGCCCGCCGCGCCTGCATCAGAAACTGCCTTTTCGACCTTTTCAAGGATGACCGGCCAGTTTCCTGCTTCAGCTGCAAGGTCGATGCCGAATGCTCCCGGATAACCCATAAGGGGTGAGGGAAGGTCGGCTTCGATGAAGAATCCGCCGTTTGCGGCAAGCTGCTTGAGAAGCGGTTCTGTGTGGGCGTCGTTCGTGCAGAAAAACGCGGTGTTCTTTCCGTACTTGCTTACCCATGCCGGTGTCTTTTCAAGGATGAACTGCTGCGCGCCCGCCACGCCTACATCGCTGGTCGGGTCGGGAGCTGTCTCAAATACAAACTTCATGCCGAGGTCTTTGCAGGCCTGCTCCATGATGAGGCGGCGCCTTCCGAGTGTTTCGTAGCTCATGTGACGGGGGAAGGATATGTGGACGAATGTGTCGCATCCGAGTTCCTTGGCTGTGTGGATGATCAGATAGCCGCGGGAGACGAAATCTGCGTTGATCGTAAGGTCTGCGACAGATGAGATAACGTTCGGGTCTTCGTGGGCTTCGCCCGCGAAGCAGAGTATGTCAGGGCGTTTTTCCTTGATGCGGCGGAAACCTTCAGCAGTTCCGGGAATCGCCTGGTTGACTACCACGACCTTCATATCGGGGTCGTCTGCAAGTCCCGCGATCTGGGCGATCGTCGTCTCCATCTCTGACATGAAGTTGTCGGGATAGGTAAGATGCTTGATCATTCCGCCGGTGGATACATCGCCGTACTTCTGGATGGCGAGCTCAGCTCCGCGAAGGTCATCTTCGCTCTGGGAGACCGTACCTGTGACTATGCCAATGTGGAACGCTGCCTTTGCCGCTTCCTGCTTTGCCGGTTCCTGTGCCTGCTCTGCAGGTTTCTGCGCCGACTGGATCATGAAGAAGCCCAGTGCGAGCACAACAACTACACCGATGATCATCAAAGTTTTCTTTGACATGAACTCATCCTCCTTGAAATGATTGAACAAAGTACTTTTGCCGCCCTATGGAAACCGTTTTGTCCTGCCGCAGCAGGACCCGCTGAATTCTATAAACTGAATTCTATAATCAGTTCACTGTGATGTCAATTGATCACAGCTTTACACTGTCATTCTTCCTCCGGATCATAGAGGCAGTATAATGACTGGGTACCCGCTTCTCCAAGCCCCCCTTCCGAAATCTCCTCGTACAGTTCCCTTGTCAGGGTGAGGGCGGGCAGGTCCAGTCCTATTTCATCGGCTGCCTCCTCGGCAAGTTTCATGTCCTTTATGTAATGTTTTACGAAAAATCCAGGGTCAAAGTCGCAGTCCAGTATCCTGGGGCCGTAGTTCGTGAGGCTCCAGCTGCCCGCGGCCCCTCCTGATATCGCTTCAAGGACCTCTCTCCGGTCCAGGCCGCAGCCCTTTGCGAAGGCCAGCCCTTCGCACATTCCCGTCATAGTTCCCGCAAGGGTGATCTGGTTCACCAGCTTAGTGTACTGTCCGCACCCGGCCTTACCCATGTGTTTTATGTTTGTCCCCATCAGTCTGAAGTAGGGGAGGGCGCGTTCGAAGTCTTCCTTTTCTCCGCCTGCAAGGATGGTGAGCTTTGCCTCTCTTGCCCCCCTGTCGCCTCCCGTTACGGGGGCGTCCAGTACGGATATGCCCCTCTTCCTGCCGGCTTCCCATATCCCGGCCGCCAGTTTCGGGCTGGAGGTCGTCATGTCCACCAAAAGCGAACCTTCCGCAGCGGACTCGATCAGCCCCTTTTTGCCGAGGTATATTTCCTCGACGTCCTTCGGATATCCGACTATCGTGAAAATGACATTGCATTTCGCTGCCACTGCTGCGGGGGAGTCCTCCCAGACTGCTCCCGCTTCGACAAGTTTATCGGACTTGGTCTTCGTCCTGTTGTAGACATGGACCTCGTTGCCGGCCGCAAGCAGGTGGCCCGCCATGCTCGATCCCATTACCCCGGTCCCGATGAATCCTAAAATCGTTTTGTCCCTCATTATGATCCGCTCCGATTTCTTCAAAAAAGTGGTTGATCCGGCGGGATCTGCAGCTTAGACCCTTTATTATGATACTACCTTACATGTTTATATTCCACACATAGTATAAAAATTGACGGTCGCTGCCGGTTAGGCGTACAATTCAAGTAACCAATATCCCGTATAAGTTTATATTTGTGACCTGTAAGTACTATAATGACCTGAGTACTCTTTTCTGTCCCATATCAGAGATGCACTCTTGGATAATGTTGTTAGAAAAAGGCTTTTCTGTTATATATAGAAGCAAATGTTTATTTAGTGTTAAGAAAATGAGGTGAAGCGGATGCCCGAAGGAGTACCACTCCTGAAGATGGAGAACATCGGCAAAGAATTCTTCGGAAACAGAGTCCTCTCAGATGTCAGTTTTTCACTGATGCCGGGAGAAATAATGGGCCTGGTCGGTGAAAACGGAGCAGGCAAATCGACCCTGATGAACATCCTCTTCGGCATGTCGGTGATCCAGGAGACCGGCGGATACGAAGGGAAGATATTGATCGACGGGGAAGAGAAATCGTTCAGGGACCCCTTTGACGCGCTTGAAGCGGGGATAGGGATGGTCCACCAGGAATTTTCACTTATACCGGGATTCACTGCTACAGAGAACATCCTCCTTAACAGGGAATCAATGAAATACAACCCGCTTGTGGAGGTCTTCGGAGACAGGTTCAAGACACTTGACAGGCAGGACATGCAGAAAAGGGCTGAAAGGGCCATAGATACCCTCGGAGTGGCACTTGCCCACGACACCCTCATCAGCGAAATGCCCGTCGGACACAAACAGTTCACAGAGATAGCGCGGGAGATAGACAGGCAGAAGACAAGGCTCCTCGTCCTCGACGAGCCGACGGCAGTCCTTGCCGAATCGGAGGCTACGGTGCTGATAGATGCCCTAAAGAAGCTTGCTGCCCAGGGCATTTCCATAATATTCATCTCCCACAGGCTCCAGGAGATCATCGACCTATGCGACAAGCTTGTCGTTCTGAGGGACGGAAGAGTCATCCAGGAGGCCAAGACGGAGGAGACGAGTGTAAGGCAGATCGCGAGCTGGATGGTCGGCAGACAGATCTCAGGTGAACCATGTGCAGACGAAGAAAAAGAGAGAAAGTGCGGAGATGTCATCCTCAGAACAGAGCACCTATGGGTGGACATGCCCGGTGAGACAGTGAGAGATGTTTCCATAGAAGTCCGCCGGGGCGAGATATTCGGCCTCGGAGGACTTGCAGGCCAGGGCAAGGTTGGCATTTCAAACGGGATAATGGGCCTCTATATTTCCGGAGGCAAGGTCTTTGTAAGGGACAAGGAGATAAAGCTCAACGATCCCAGCGCCTCCCTCAACGAGGGAATGGCTTTCGTATCCGAGGACCGGAGGGGAGTGGGGCTGCTCCTTGAGGAGGGCATAGACTGGAACATTACCTTCACGGCGATGCAGGTCCAGGAGAAGTTCATCACAAAACTCCTCGGCGGGCTGGTCAAGTGGCGCGATGACAAGGCAGTTACAAAATGCACGGAAGATTTCATTAAGGCGCTGGAGATCCGTTGCACGGGACCTAAACAGAGGGCGGTCGAACTCTCCGGAGGAAACCAGCAGAAGGTATGTCTTGCAAAGGCCTTCGCAGTTGCGCCTGAGATACTCTTTGTCTCGGAACCTACGCGCGGAATAGATGTCGGAGCTAAAAAACTCGTTCTTGACACGCTTAGGAGAGTCAACGAAGAAACAGGGACGACAATAATAATGACTTCTTCGGAACTCGAAGAACTCAGGTGTACATGCGACAGGATAGCGATCATCAACGAGGGAAGGGTCTCGGGCATACTGCCGGCAAATTCTCCGGCAGAAGAGTTTGGGCTCCTTATGCTCGGACACGTCGGGGAAGGGCTCATCGAACCTGTCTCCGCAGGGAACGGCAGGTGCTGATCATGAAAGAAAAACTGCAGTTGTTCATTGAAAACGCGGGATGGCCCAGGATAATAATAGGGCTCTTCCTGCTCTCGCTCTTCATAGCGGCTCCCTTCGTGGGGGTCCGCCTGGACGCATCGCTCTCCGACACCCTGGTGCGGGTCGGGATGAACGGGGTGCTAGTCCTTGCGATGGTCCCGATGGTCCAGTCGGGATGCGGACTCAACTTCGGACTTCCGCTCGGGATAATCGCGGGACTTCTAGGAGCCGTGACCTCCATCCAGATAGGCGTTAAGGGAAGCATTGGCTTCCTCATCGCGATGGTGATAGCGGTCCCGCTTGCTGTGGTTTTCGGCTGGATGTACGGACAGCTGCTGAACAGGGTCAAGGGAGACGAGATGATGATAGCCACCTACGTTGGTTTCTCATCCGTTGCTCTCATGTGCATGGCGTGGCTCCTCCTTCCTTACACCAGCCCGACGATGATATGGGGCTACGGAGGCTCCGGGCTCAGGACCACTATAAGCGTCGAGGGCTTCTGGCTCAATGCGCTCAGCAAGCATCTCCACATACAGATAGGACAGTTCTTCTACGTCCCGATAGGGATGTACCTCTTCTTCGGGTTTATGGTCTTCCTGGTCTGGGGATTCTTCCGGACAAAAACAGGCACTGCCATAACGGCAGTTGGCTCCAACCCTGAATTTGCAAGGGCATCCGGGATCGACGTAGACAAAATGCGCACGATCTCGGTGATCCTCTCAACAGCACTGGGCGCCATAGGGATACTCGTATACGAGCAGAGCTTCGGTTTCGTCCAGCTCTATATGGGCCCATTCTACATGGCCTTCCCGGCGGTCGCCGCGATACTCCTCGGCGGAGCTTCGGTCAACAAGGCCTCGATGATGAACGTCCTCGTCGGTACGTTCCTCTTCCAGGGTATACTCACGATGACGCCCTCGGTGATCAACAGCGTCATGCAGACAGACATGTCTGAGGTCATAAGGATCATAGTCAGCAACGGAATGATCCTGTACGCCCTCACCAGGAAAGTGATGGTGAAGAGATAATGGCGGACAAAAACAAAGGCTCGATGAGCCTCAAAAATATACTTGCCAACAACGCCGTCCCCATAATCTTCATCGGGCTCTCAGTGATAGCGATACCCATCTCCGGCTTCTCGGCGAGCTACCTGATACAGGAGATGCTGACAAGGCTTGCAAGGAACTCCTTCCTCGTCCTCTCCCTCCTTATACCTATACTGGCGGGAATGGGGCTGAACTTCGGAATGGTGCTCGGCGCCATGGCCGGGCAGATCGGCCTGATATTCGTGACGGACTGGGCAGTGACCGGCGTCTACGGGATGGCGCTCGCAGCACTGATCGGGACCCCGATAGCGGTCGTCCTCGGGTACATATGCGGAGCCGTGCTCAACAAGGCCAAGGGCAGGGAGATGGTCACATCGTACATCCTGGGATTCTTCGTCAACGGAGTCTACCAGCTGATAGTCCTCTATACGATGGGCAGGGTCATCCCGATAACCAACCCGCAGCTTGTCCTTTCGAGGGGGTACGGCATCAGGAACGCCATTAACCTTACCGGGGTCAGACACGTACTTGACAACCTGATCCCCTTCAGGATCTCCGGCATCGACATACCGCTTGCGACGTTCATTTTCATAGGTATGTTCTGCCTCTTCATAGTCTGGTTCAGGAAGACGAAGATCGGACAGGACATGAGGGCGCTCGGACAGGACATGAAGGTCGCCGAGGAAGCGGGCATACCCGTCGAAAGGACGAGGATAATCGCGATACTCATCTCGACGATCCTTGCCTGCTACGGACAGATAATATTCCTTCAGAACATCGGCACCATGAACACATACAACAGCCACGAGCAGGCAGGCATGTTCGCCATCGCCGCCATCCTCATCGGCGGAGCCTCGGTCAGCAGGGCCACGATCACGAACGTCTTTGTCGGGGTCATCCTCTTCCACCTGATGTTCGTAGTATCTCCGATGGCGGGCAAGGAGCTCATCGGACAGGCCCAGCTTGGCGAGTACTTCAGGGTATTCGTCTCCTACGGGATAATCGCGCTTGCGCTCGTCCTCCACGCATGGAGAAGGATGAGGGCAAAAGCGGAGGCCCGCAGGAGCCTGCGGGGGGAGGAGTAGGCCATGAACAACGGATCCGTCAATAAGAAGAGACTGGTGATAAGGCTTGTCCTTCTGGCCCTGCTCGTCGTTTTATGTTTCCTCCTCTATTATTACGGAAAGCAACACGAGATCCTTCTCGACAACAAAACGGCCGAGATCGGCGGACAAACTTATGAGGCCGCGGAGCTTGTCAGGATAACCATCAACGGCGATGCGTCGAAACCGACGGTACTCAATGCCAAAGAGAGGACCCTGGTCAAGGTCACCGGTCCCAGGCATACGATAAAAGTGGAGATAGTTGATAAAGTTGCGGACAGGGTCATCAAAACTGAGGAAAGAGTCTTCAACTTCGGAAAGACCTCCTCTTTGATGATATCGATCCCGGCAGTTGCGGAAAAAGCACAGGATGTATATCTTCCCCTGCCCGGGACCATGGTCCAGGCTCCGGCTCCTGCACCCGAAACATCACCGGCTACGGAGACGACGGAGACAGAAGGAGCCCCCGGGGCGGAAATGGAGGCCCCTTCGCTCTCAGACTGAACCGTTTCAACAGCAAAGAGACATAAAAAAGGCCGCCCTTCGAAGGCGGCCTTTTTCCATCTGAGGGATCACTGTTTGACGTGGACGTTGAGATTGGGATATGTAAAAGCTATGCCGTTCTTCCTGAACAGATCATCCAGTCCGTTGAAAAGGTCCCAGTAGACGTCCCAGAATATGCTGTTGTCCGCCCAGGCCCTCACAACGTATTCGATGGAGCTCTCCTTGTAGTCGCTCACGGCGACAAAAGGAGCGGGATCCCTGTCGACCTGCGGATGGGCAGATATATAGTCCAGCAGGACCTTTCGCACCTTTTCCGGCGGGCATTCGTATGAGACGTTGATCTTAAGGTTGAACCTGCGCTTGTCTTCAGTGCTGTAGTT
>Ga0302242_1000347_pt1 | contig 48117 bp, 41 predicted proteins | sample AAG_UR_Lys_MG_FD_193510 | JGI IMG/M metagenome (GOLD analysis project Ga0302242, IMG submission 193510) | Enriched activated sludge microbial communities from anaerobic digester in WTTP, New Holstein, Wisconsin, United States - AAG_UR_Lys | ecosystem: Engineered > Bioreactor > Anaerobic >...
CCGGTCTCTCGCATGATAGTGAGAAGCTCATCAGAACAGGCGGGAGCGCGTTTACGAAGGCTGAGTATTCATCCTGGTATTTAGCCAGATGTAACGGCCTCCAGACGGAAAAATAGCTTTCGCCCGAAGACTCCATGCCCGGGAGGTATGTCCCCCTAATTACCATCATTGATGCATATTCCAGGCCCTTTAGGACATATTTTAGGTCGTTGCCCCACAAAAGACCCGGCACAGGCAGCCTCTCCCTGCCTTCCCTTATGATCCGGAAAAGCGCTGTCATCTCTTCGTGAGAGATCCGAAGAGCTTCTACAGAAAACCTCTCTGTCGTCAGTTCTCCGTCAATTTCAGGAAACTCGCCCAGAAGAGGTGAGGACGGCAAAGGGCATCCCCTTTGCGAAGGAAGATCAACATAAGCCACAACTGTTGATTCTGCAAGATTTTTCCTGCTGTGGCGTATGCCTGCCCTCTTCAGTGCATCGTTGACCGCAGCGCTTCCCGCGTCCCACGGTATTCTGGGTATCGCAGCGCGGGTCATTGGCTGCAGGTCAGGACCATTCGGCCCGAATGAGCTTTCCCCCCACACGAAAAAACTGTTGTCTGCAAAAAAAGAATGCAACACTATCATTTTTCACACATACCGTACCAGTCTTTATTCAAAGCAGCTTCCGCCGATGAACTCCCGCAATATGGAAATATTCGGAACATCGTCTGAGGGTATTACCGGAACGAAACTTAGTATGGAAAGAAGCCTCTGTGCCTCACCGTAAGCGGGCGAATCCTCTTTCACGGAAGCTAGGAGGGGCTGTACGTAACCTTTTAGCACAGGGATCTCGTACGCAAGCGATGTGTTGAAGAGCGTATCGGCGTTCTCCTGGTACGGGAAGATGTGGCGGTGAGAGCCTCTTACCACTGAAGGCCACTGCATAAGGGTAGCCTCGGGAGAGTGCCCCCTGGTCCTGTAGTCGCGCAGCATGCGCCTGAGAAGGCGTGTATCTGTCGTTCCTATCCTGTTGTGCATGTCTATGGCAGCGCCGGTAAGGGGACAAATGAATATCCTGTATTTATTGTCGGCAGAAACGCTCTCGGAGAGCTTTTCGTTCAGTCCGTGGATGCCCTCCATCACCAGTATCTGATCCTGGGTAAGTTTCATTCTGTATCCCTTTTTCCTCTCCCCTGAAGTGAAATCGAACTTAGGCACGTCAACTTCCCTGCCTTTGAGCAGAGCTTCGAGATGTTCGTTTATAAGGTCAATGTCAAGCGCTTCAAGGGCTTCAAAATCGAAATTGCCGTCGGCATCCCTCGGTGTCCTTGCTCTCTCTACAAAATAATTGTCCAGTTCGAGCGTGGCTGAATTTTTGCATGAGGCAAGGAGCTGTACTCGTATACGCCTTGACGAGGTCGTCTTACCTGAGCTTGAGGGGCCGGCGAGACAAAGCAGACGCACCTCGGGCCTGTCTGAAATGTACATGGATATCTCACTCAGTGTTTTTGTGTGGAGAGCCTCGCAGACCATTATGAAATCACGGGAATGACCATTCGCCACAAGGTGATGGATATTGTCCATCGTTGACACCTTGAGGTTGTCAAGCCACCTGGCATAGCCCTGGAAGAGGGAGAAGGTCTTCGCCGAGGTCTTGAAGAGCTGTGTCTTTGTCGGATCAGTGAAAGAAGGGCCTGATATGAAGATGCCCCCCTTATAGAGGTGCAGGTCGAATACAGGGACTATGGCGGCATTGTCAGCAAGTGCCGCCCCGAAAAAGTCGTATATGCCCTCGCATCTGTACAGGACAACAGGATCGTTGTTGACCCAGCGGAGGAGTCTCTCCTTGTCGATGTAACCCTGGGAGGACATGATAGCGCGAGCCTTATCCAGGGAGAGTTCCTCCCTCACCAGGCTTACTCCCTCCTTGACCATCCTTCGCATCTCTGCCAGTATGGCCTTTTTCTGCTTTTCGGTGACAGGGCCGTCAGGGCTGTCGTAGTAGTATGAATAATTCATCGACTGCCGAAGGTGCAGCCTTATGCCGCATACTCTTGTGGCCGCAGAGGTCAGCATGAAACTGATGGTTCGCAGGTAAACTTCCGAACCCTCTATGGTGTCGTATGTGATGAACTCAAGCCTGGAATCCATGTCGATCTCCCATGAGAGCGGGCGCTGGACTCTGTTCACCCTGCATGCCACGACCCTGTCCCTTCCGGGGAAATCAGTCCTTATAAGTACATCCCTCGCGGTCATAGGGAAATCGCTTTTGATCTCCTGCATGTCTTTGAAGCTTATAGTTAAGCTCATTCTTTATCCTCCCCGTACAGGTCATCCGGACACCGGGATCCGGTGAGCAGATCATTAAATCTATATGTCAGGTTTTTAAAATAATTCCAGACACAGAACCTCATCTGAACATATTATCATAAAATCGCTGTTGTATACACCCAAAAAGTAATTTTTTAATGACGGGAAATATTCCGCCGATACTGCGAAGGGGGCAGGATGCTTATGCACCCGGCCCCCATGAGATCGATCTTCTGACTTGGGTCCTGTTTCGGACTAATTTACTGTCAGTTTCTCTATGACTACCTTTTTCAACGGGCGGTCCCTTGAATCCGTGGGGACTTTGCCTATCACTTCAACTACATCCATTCCCTCAGAGACATGCCCGAATATCGCGTGCTTGCCGTCAAGCCAGGGGCATGGGACGAGGGTAATGAAGAACTGCGATCCGCCTGTGTTCGGCCCCGCGTTAGCCATAGACAGGATCCCGGGCCTGTCGTGCTTAAGCCCTTTGCCGAACTCATCAGGTATGTTGTAGCCTGGGCCCCCCATGCCTGTGCCCTGGGGGCAGCCTCCCTGGATCATGAAGTTATCTATCACACGATGGAAGATTATTCCGTCGTAGTAATTTTTTTCGATAAGATCCGTGAAATTCTTAACCGTGTTCGGCGCAAGATCGTTGTAGAGTTCGATCTTGAAAGTACCCGCGGATGTTTCAAAAACTGCCGTCTGACGCTTTGGTGCTTCTTCCGCCGATGCGGGGCCTGCTGAAAATATCTTCATGCTTATTCCTCCAATGTCTTCTTTTGTCTGTTCCTGACCTGCAGATTCTAACATTTATACCTGTCCTCAGCCACTCTCCGAACCCTAAAAAGTGCGGCAGAGATCTGACCGTTGCTTTCAATATTTCCCGATCATCATCCAAATTTTTTTAAAATTTGATCCGCACCCTGTACTTTTTTATGAAGTCCGTGGGCAGATATGACATCTTCGCCTCCCGAAGCCCCGGGTCGTTCATGTCCTCTTCCCTGTTCACGACTGCCAGTTCAGGATGTTCCTGAAGCATGCGGCACATAAATTCCTTGTTGATCACCTGGTATGCGGCTCCATATTCCAAGCTGGCCTTTTCGAAGTGTACGAGTATCGTATTGCAGGCAAGCTCGGCTATCGTGTAGGCTGCGACCTTCCCCGACACTTCGATGACTCCTCCAACGATACGCGGGATGCTCTCCCAGTTGCTCAGTATTCTTAATATGCCATGGTTTTCCTGAAGCAGACCCTTGTCCGTGCATCCGTTATTGGCTTGGCACCATGCAAGCTGGAATTCCATGACTTCAGGAATTATCTCCTGTGTTATGGGCCTGAAAAGATAGTCGTAATTCCTGCGGAAATGGTTTACCCTGTTACGTTTCTTCATATACCTGTTGCCCGGAAGCATCGCCAGATCCCTTATGTCGTAAAGGTATTCCCAGCTTCCCCTCATATCTTCCGCTTCAAGCTTTTCTCCCAGCTGGTCCTTCCAAATTTCGAGAAGTTTTTCGGGCACGAGCCAGAATTCAGGCTCATTGCCGAATCTTTCTCTTATAACGTCGGCCCAGTCTGTTCTTTCCCAATTCCCCAGCGGTGCGAGGTCGTAGTCACGGGGAAGGGTCTGCCTGATCCAGAGCAGATCCTTGTCATCTTCCCTGGCTGTCCGGTATCCGTAGTCACAGGCCCATCCCCAAAGTATCGGAAAACTGTAGTCGGATGCTCTTTGGTTTGTGATCTTCCAGTAACGCTCAAAAAATGAGATGTCTTCAAGTTTTATGTCACTATATTGAAACAAGGAACGATTCCCTCCGTTCTGCTTACGATTAAAGATTAAACCTCTTTCGCACTTTTTGCCAATAGCAAAAGAACGTATATCTGCTACAATTTTGTATCAGCATCAAATATTAAAAAGGGATCGATGGACTTGACAGAAAACAATTGCGCCGGCAACCAAGAAAAATGCCCTGAAACAGTTCCCGAAGAACAGACGGGGATGACAAAAGAGGAACAGGAGTGGGGGCTGAAAAAAGAACCTCGTCCTCCTCTGCCTCGCTATGTCTTTGGCGTCATCGCTGCGCTGATCCTTATAATTTTTCTCGGAGGAAGCCTATGGTACTACAGAACAAGCGTCCTGCCCGAAAAATATTACCAGAGGGCATCGTCGCATTTCAAGCTGGAAGAATACTCGGAAGCCTATCTTCTCTACGAAAAAGTTCTGAAGCTGCGTCCCGAAAGAAAAAACATCCTTTACCAGATGGCGTTCTGTCTTGAAAAGACCGGAAGGACCGACGAAGCGATAACCCGTTATGAAGAGCATCTTAAGACAATTCCGGGAGATGGAAAGGCTCTCCTTCGGATGGGCTGGCTCTACACTCAAAAGAATGATACGGGAAAAGGCCTTGCTGCCCTCAAAGAGGGAGCGGCAAAGCTGAAAGACCCTTATGCATGGGCGCTTGTAAGTGAGGCCGCGATAAAATCGAAGGACTCAGGAACGGCTGTTGAGGCCCTCCTGAAGCAGACCGAACTCTTCAGGGAACCGGAACAGGTGCTGACCTGTTCAAAGATGCTCATGGGCCTTGGTGCATGGAAAGAGGCTCTTAAGGGCTACGAGAGGTTCTCGGAACTTGCCCCTGAGGATAAACGGGGGGAACACGGGGCAAACGCGGCCAAGGCGATGCTGGGTTGGCCGACAGACCAAAGGCTCGTCATCAGGCCGGGCAGATCCATCGGACCGGTCGAGATCGGCGATACGAAAGATGCGGTCAAGGGAAAACTTGGCGCGCCTGAGGCAAAGGAATTCAGGAAGGTCGGAGGAAAATCGATCCTGTCGGACGACACTGCGGAGATCTGGACTTACAGCAGGACTATGCCGGGAAGAGGACTTCGTGTGATATTCATAAACGGCAAGGTCCGCGAAGCAGAGGCCCGCTCCGGGGAGTACAAGACAGAGACCGGGCTGGGGCTGACGAATTTCCTTCTCCCCAAAAACTCATCAAGGCTTGAATGGAGAAAAGAGGGAGAGGACAAGGCTGTCGTATGCCTTGCGAAAGGCGGCGGGCTCACCTTTTACGCTGCGGGGCTGAACAGCAGCGGCACTGACGCGAAGTACAAAAAACTCCGCGTCCATAAGGGAAATTCATCGATCGACAGCGTTGAGGGCTTCAGTCTGCTTAACCTTTTCAATTAGGCCCCTCCGCTGCTGAAAAGGAGTTATTTGCGGCCCAGTATCCTGACTGCCTCCATGGCATCCTTCGCATAGTGGTCAGCACCGACATATTCCGCAAGTGATGGAGTCAGCACCGCTCCGCCGACTATGACCCTCACTCCAGGACATGCCTTCCTCAGCATGTCGATCGCCGTCTTCATGCTTGAGACGCTCGTCGTCATTAGAGCGCTGAGACCGACAATATCGGCGCCGTTCTCCCTGACTGCCTCTACGATCTTCTCAGGAGGGACATCTTTCCCCAGGTCGATCATCCTGAAATTGTAATTTTCCATAATCACTTTCACTATGTTTTTACCGATATCGTGTATGTCTCCCTGAACGGTCGCGATAACTACCCGGCCCCTCTCTTCGGAGCCTTCGGAGCCGTCTTTCGCAAGCTGTCTGCGGATCAGTTCAAAGGATGACTGTGCGGCTTCGGCCGACTTGATAAGCTGCGGAAGGAATATGCTGCATGATTCGTACTCTTTACCCACCAAGTCGAGGGACGGAACTATCTCTTTTTCAATAATTTCCAGAGGTTTCATTCTTGAGAGCAGGAGCTCAGTCGCCCTTTCCGCATCTCCCTTGAACCCTTTAATAATAGCCTGTGCAAGATCGGCCTGCACATCGCCGCCGGTCATGGAGCCCCGGTTTTGCTTTTCTTCTTCCGGTCCTGAATGACCCGCAATAAATGCCTCGGCCTGCCGGTCTTTGCCCATCAGCACCCTGAACGCATCGACGGCCTCCCTCATCCCCTCGTCGCCCGGGTTCATTATCGGAGCGTCAAGGCCCTGCATCAGTGCCATCGCAAGCATAGTCCTGTTGATAACGGGGCGAGCCGGGAGTCCAAAGGAGACATTGCTCACACCGAGCACCGTCTTAAGCCCGAGTTCCTCTTTGACCATCCTTACGGCCCTGAGGGTCTCCACAGCTTGATCCTGCTGCGCTGAGACAGTCATAACAAGGCAGTCGATAAGGACATCCTCTTTGGGGATGCCGACCTTTTGGGCCTCCTCCATGATCGTCCGGGCTATCTTAAGTCTGCCCTCCGCGGAGGATGGTATCCCGTCGTCGTCCAGGGTAAGCCCCAGTACGGCTGCTCCGTATTTTTTAGCTATGGGAAGTATCTTTTTCAGGGAATCCCTCTTACCGCTGACCGAGTTGATAAGGGGCTTTCCGTTGTAGACTCTCGCAGCCCTTTCCAGAGCCTCCGGATCAGAGGAGTCAAGCTGAAGAGGCAGAGCAGTCACCGACTGTATCTCAATGACTGCTCTCCTGAGCATCTCAGGTTCGTCAATATCCGGAAGCCCCATGTTCACATCAAGGATGTGAGCTCCCTGTTCCTGCTGCCGAACCGCTTCCCTGAGCACGTAGTCCATGTCTTTCGCCCGGAGCGCGGCCTGCAGCGACTTCTTTCCTGTGGGGTTGAGGCGTTCACCGATGATCACCGTGTCATCCCCGAAGAAGACAGTTTTTGACGCGGAACAGACTCCCGTTTTGAGGCCCGGCCAGATCCCTGTAGGGCTTACGCCCCGGAGCCGCTCTTTTACAAGGCTGATGTACCCCGGATCCGTTCCGCAGCACCCTCCGACGATCAAGGCACCCTTTTCGACAAATCCTTTAATGCAGCAGGCAAATTCTTCAGCCGTGACATCATACCTGGCTTCTCCCTCGCTGAAAACCGGAAGCCCGGCGTTTGGCTGGATCATCACAGGTATGCTGCTTGACCGGAGGATCCTTTCGACTATAGGCACAAGCTGTTTAGGCCCGAGAGAGCAGTTAACTCCCAACGCATCTGCTCCAAGGGACTGAAGTGTCAGCACCATTGATTCAACTGTAGCACCGAAGAAGGATGTCCCGTTTTCCCCGAAACTCATCGTAGCCAGGACAGGCAGGTCTGAATTCTCTTTTGCCGCGATCATGGCTGCTTTGAGTTCATAAAGGTCGGTGAACGTTTCAAGAAGTATCAGGTCGGCTCCTGCTGCATCCCCTGCCCTCACTATTTCGGCAAAGACCCCGACGGCATCTTCAAAAGGAAGGTCCCCGACCGGTTTAAGCACACGCCCGCATGGACCTATGTCGAGAGCGGTGAACTTGCCCTTGCGGGCAGAAGCCGCAGCCTTTGCGATCATGACCCCCGACGATACGATATCCGCAAGCGGACATCCTGCCTTTTCAGCCTTGAACCTGTTGGCCCCGAAAGTATTTGCCGAGACTACATCGCACCCCGCGTCAAGATATTCTTCGTGGATGGATCTGATCAGTTCAGGATCGGTCAGGTTGAGCAGCTCAGGTATGCCGCCACTTTTCAGCCCCCTCTTCTGGAGCATGGTGCCCATGGCACCGTCGAAAATTACTGCCCTTTTTTCATCTGTCCTGAATGTCATATGACCCGCCTCATTTTCCTTGTAAACTGTTTCCGCTCATTGACGTCAGCCGGGAAATTCAGCCGCGCTTTACCCTAAGGGAATAGAGTATCCCCCTTATGTTCTCTGATATCCTCTTTGCGATATCAGGCTGATTCATAGTGTAGAGGTGTATGCCGTCAACACCTGCAGCGAGCAGGTCGACTATCTGCGCCGTCGCGTATGCGATACCAGCCTCTTTCATAGCCATGCTGTTATGTCCGAATGCCCTTATAATTTTCTGGACCTTTTCCGGGACTGTTGCCCCGCACATTGAGACCATGCGGCTGATCTGGGAAGAGGATGTTATGGGCATAATGCCTGCTACTATCGGAGTCGCTATTCCTATGGTCCTTGCCCGGTCTCTGAAGCTGTAGAAGATCTCGTTGTCGAAAAAGAGCTGGGATATGAGCACATCGACTCCGCAGTCTGCTTTTTCCTTGAGGCATCGCAGGTCGTCTTCCATCGAATATGCTTCGATGTGCTTCTCCGGGTAGCAGGCCGCGAAGATCCTGAAATCATATCTGGATCTTATGTATCTTATGAGGTCCGAGGCATAGCGGAAGTCCTTGAGCGTCTCGCTTTCCGCCAGGTCTCCCCTGAGGGCGAGGATGTTTTTTACCCCGTTTTCAGAGAGTGTTTTCAGTATTGGCTCCACTTCTTCGATCGAGTTTCCCGCGCAGGTAAGGTGGGCGAGAGCCGGTATGGCATAGCTGTTCTGTATCTGGGAGGCGATTTCAACGGTGTTGACGCGGCTGGTCCCTCCCGCACCGTATGTAACGCTGATGAGGTCAGGCGCCAGGCTTGCAAGCGCGTCTACCGTCGCAAATATCGAAGCGAGATCTCCCGCGCCCTTGGGAGGAAAAATTTCAAAAGTCATCGTTGGCCTTTCCTGTTCAAAGTAATCTCTCATAATCTGACCCCCCGTTACAGATATCTTTCAACTATCACTGCCGCCCCGTCGCTGTCATTGTCTAAAGTTGTCTCATCCGCCGCCGCTCTTACATCAGTTGGTGAATTGCCCATAGCAACGCCGTACCCTGCCCATCCGATCATTTCCCTGTCGTTGGAGCCGTCACCTATCGCAAGGACATCGCACCTGTCGATCCCGAGCCTTTCCGCAACTATCGCAAGCCCCTTCGCCTTGTTAACATCGGGGTGGGTCATCTCAACAAAAGCCCCCCACGAAGTCGCAGTGTAGATCCGGCCGCCAAAGCGCGAGACAGTCCTCTCTGCCATCAGGCGGAAATCGTCTTCTTCCAGCGCTATGCCCAGAAGTTTCGTTGAATCGACGTCAAGGTCCCAGAACTTTTCACCGACCGAGACGGGCCGTATTTTTGATATGTTTTCGTAGAATCTGCTTCTTGGGTCGCTGCTGTCCGTCACATAGAGCCTGTCATCGCTGTAGACCTGTATGTACCATCCCTGCTGCCGGTAGAAGGAGAGGACTTCCGCAGTCAGTTCCCTTCCTACTCCTCTTTCGTGGATGGTCTTACCAGAAAGGGGATCGCGCACGACAGCACCGTTGTAGAATATGCAGGGGGCTATTATGCCTACCTCCCTGATCACGGGGAGGGCTGAAGGATACATCCTTCCCGTCGCGGTGACAACAGTTATCCCTGACGAGATAGCGGACCGGAGAGCGTTCCTTGTCCTTGCTGAAAGTTCGCTTGAGCTGTTAAGGATCGTACCATCCATGTCAACTGCGATAAGCCTCGGCCTGAAAGTGTTCATGCCGAGAATACCGCTAAAGAGGCTATCTCAGCTGCCACGGCAGCGGCGCCCAGGACATCGCCGTTCACTCCGCCGAGCCTGGAGTTCATCCAGTCCGCCATCCCGAAACCCGTTATAAGGGCGGCCGCAGCTGAGAAGAACCACCTGACCGGCGCGATCGGCATGAAGACAAAAAACGCGATCAATGAGATGAAGAGATCATATCCTGTGAAGGTGTCCACCCAGCCTTTGCCCATGCCGCTCTCCCAAGGATACCTGCCCATGTAGGCAGCTGTGCAGCATGCAAATCTGCCGGAAGCAGCGGAAACGATCAACGCGGTTGTGAGTCTGTCAGGCCGGACAGATCCCGCCAGGGATGTCCAGAGTCCGAATGCGAGTATGAGGCCGACAGCCCCATAAGCTCCAAGCCTGCTGTCCTTCATTACGGAACGGAGCTCCTCGCCCTGCCGGCCCGAGCCTACTCCGTCCCAGAGATCCCCCCACCCGTCGAGGTGCAGTGACCATCCTATTATCGAGTAAAACAAGACGCCTATCCAAATGGAGCCGGGCGCGCCTAATCCCAGGGATCTCACGACAGACACTGCGATCCCGACAAGCAGGCCGAGAAGCCCTCCGGCAAGGGGGGCAAGAGGAAGTGTCCTGTTGCCTGTCGGCATCTCCGACGGCCACAGCTTTTTGGGCAGCGGGATGCGCGAGAGCAGGGTCCATGCCACAACGAACCTGCCAATGAAGTCAAGCCTCGATCCCTCGTTTCTGATCTCATCAGTCAGCCTGTCCATATATTCCCGGAATTTTACGTTCTTCATTGCCAACTCTCCTCCATCGACCCTTTGACCCACAGAGGGCAGCCTGCGACTACAAGGGCGACTCTTTCCGCCTTTGAAGCGCAGAGCTGGTTCATCCTGCCCTGCAGATCCCTGAATCGCCTGCCCATTATATAAGTCGGCACGAGGCCGAAACCGACCTCGTTGCTCACAATTATCAGGTGCGTCCCTTCTCGAGGGATAGAACAGAGATCTTCGGTCATTGCCCTTATTTGTTCTTCCCTTGCCTGCCACTCGGATCCCGAGGCGTTTTCCGCAAGCCCCCCTTCAAGGAAGAGGCGGGTCAGCCACAGCGTGAGGCAGTCAAGCAGAAGGACCCCCCTTATTCTCTTTACAGCCGCACATATCTCGTAGGGATCTCCTTCGAAGGTCTCCCATCCCGCAGGCCTTCTCTTTTTGTGTATGGCAATGCGTTCCTGCATCTCTGCGTCCCGGGCGTCCGCAGCCGCAAGGTACGTAACATGGGAGGCAGCACACTTAGCCAGCCTTTCAGCAAAGGTGCTCTTCCCGCTTCTGGCACCCCCCAGGATGAGGGTGATCCCTGATTTGAACATCCTCTCACCGTCAGTTTCCAAAGTCTATCCCCTGCAGTATGTTTCCGAGCGTCTGCTCTATGATCTGTCCGCCGATATTATTCCCGTTGGTATAGCTTACTCCGGGGCCGACAGGGATTTCAAATTTAAGTCTGAAGACAGTATCCCTGCCCTGATAGTCTTTTTCATTCGGATCGCTGGCCGACTTCGGTATCACGTTCCTTGGGCTTGTCATCTGCTCCGATTTGTCGACCTTTACGTTGCTGAAGCTCGGAGAATCCATAGTTCCGTTTATATTCATCGTAACGAAACGGAAATCTGTCCTTGTGAAGCCTGACAGGACTCCTCCGAGGAAGTTCTGCAGCAGCGCGCTTCTGTCAAGCTCACCCGTGAATTCCATGCCGACGTTTATGATCCCCTGAAGCGCTCCGAGGAGGGCGTTCAAAGCCTGAATATTTACTTTGCCCATGGCAAAGAGGCTCATCTCTTTTTTCTTGTTTACCAGACCGTCAAGCATGACATAACGATATACGGGATCTCCGGGAGGCGCCACAGCCTGGCTTCCGGGAAGGATCGTCAGGTACCCTTCGTCAAGGGTGAATGCCGTCTGGACCGTTTTGAAGAGGAGCGGTTTGCCCTTTGTATATTTTTTTGCGGCCTCTACCGCTTCAAAGCCGGAGATCTCTCCGTCCCTAAGGAAGAGGACCCCTGCGGCATTGACGGTGCTCATCCTTCCCGGTTCGCCCCCTGCCCTGATCTTAAGGTCTCCTTTGCCCGAAATCGAACCCGAAAGGGAGGGAAAAGCCTGTTTTATCATGGGAGCCACGTCGGCGCTCATCACTGTAAGGTTGCCGCCCCAGCTGCTCTTCGCTATATCCATTGCAAGTCCGCCTGTAACAGCTCCGCCGTTCGTCTCAGCCTTCACGTCTTCCATGACCGCATAGCCTTCGGAGATGTAAAACGGGGCGTTGACGTTCCTTATCCTCAATCCCAGGAATCTCATCCTTTCAGAAGAAAATGAACCTTCTCCGCTGAAATTGTCGACCTCTCCCCTGCCGGTGAACTTGAAGCTGGCGTTTCCTCCGAACCTCCGCCTGAACTGGTCAGGCAAGTAGGCTCCTATCTGCCTGAGGTCAATATCTTTGCCTTTAGTGTCAAGGGCTCCATGCCATTTTCCGTTCTCCATGTAGACTCTGCCGTTAGCCGTCAATTCACCTCGTGCAAGCCTTGCCTTAGCTTCTGAAACTTTAATATCTGTCAGGCTGCCGTTGAACGCGACATCTACCATCGGGAGCAGAAATCCCCTGTACCTGAAAGGTGCCAGCGTACCGCTGCCGTTCAAAAGAGGCTTTTCAACTGTACCTCCGACCAGAACTTCGCTTTTTATAAGGCCCTGCACGCCCCTTACTACCGGCAGGTGTTTCCTCAGCAACTCATACATGTTTATATTTTCAGATGCGATCTTCAGATCGAGCATGGATTCTGAGAAAGGCCTGCCCGCCGGCGAAGGGATGATCTTACCGGTGAGGAGATGCTTTCCCCTCAGGAAATCGACCTTTACATTGCTGATCCTGATCTCCTTTGGGTCACCGCTCAGGCTGCCTGTGGCCCCGTCAGCTGAGAACTCCTTCCACCTGAGGCCTTCTGACGAAATGTCCGCGTTCCATCTGATGCCTCTTCCGTCATCGCCCACCTTGATCTCACCCGAGCACGGTCCTTCGATATCCTGCTCCATGCCAAAAAGTCCGTTGAGGGCCGAGATGTCCACTCTCCTGACTCTGCCTTCGAATTCCCACCTGACAGGAGAAGATCCGCTGGATGCCTTATACGGAAGGTCGACTTTGCCTTTGAGGTCCGCACTGCCTCCGGCCATTTCTGCATCCATCTTCCTGAAGTCAAGCTTATTTGATGAATGTGCCATTTCAGTATGAAATCTTGAGACCTCGAGATCCAAGAACCTGCCGTTTGAGACCCTGAGCTTCAGCAGCGCCTCAGGAGAATCTGTCTTTCCCCTAAGAGTCCATGTTCCCGAAGCATCTCCGGATATATTCAAAGTTTTGAGGACTCCGAGTGTGCTATGGAAGCCGCTGAGGGAGGCGTTCTTTATCGCTCCGCTGAAGGAGAGCTCGGGTGTTCCCCCTATATCCTTCATATTGCCCGAAGCCGTGATAAGCGCCCCGTTCCAGAGAAGGGACGCATTCGTCAGCCTGAAAGTTCCCAGCGAAACGTCGTACTCGGGGGATGCCTTGACCCTCGTAAGCTTTCCTATCCCCTTTATCTCCGCGGAGGGCGAGCTGATGTCCGCCTTCACCTTCATTGCGCTGATTTCTCCCCCGATCTTCGCAGAGACATCGGCGGTACCCTTAAGTTCGTATTTTCCCAGTTCGCTGAACGCTTTTCCAAGTTCTTCCAGCTTTATCGCCCTCGCGTTCAGTTTAAGATCGACAGGCACTCCGTCGGCGATGCTGAGAGTTCCTGCGAGCTTTATTTCCCTTCCCTCGCTGAGAGCCGAGAGATCTAATTTCCCTGAAGGCCTGCCCTCAAAGAGCGCCTTCCCCTGCAGCGCTGTGAACTTCATATTGTTGTACGCAACGTTTGAGGGAGCTATCTCGACTTTCCCTACAAGCGCGTCCAGCGGGCCCTTAAGGTCTGCCTCCATAGCGGTGATGCTGCCTTTCAGCATCGCTGCGTTCCCTGCTATCTCATGGGCTATCTTGTCAGTCCAGTCTGCGAAGCGGAGGTTCCGCGCATCGGCTTTCAGTTCGAGATATTTCCCCGGGGCCCTTGTATCAAGCTTCATCGATCCCCGGAGTGATGAGTCGAAGACCTTGCTCTCCTCAAGCGAGATATCAAGAACACCCTCTTCGTATCTCCATTTGGCCGCTACCTCTTCAAGCGGCACCTTTCCGACAACAGCCTTTTTAAGGACCCCTTCTCCAGAAGTGAAGATGTCCCTGCCCTCGCCCCTCATTTCCATCTTTACCGTCAATGTGCCCATTACGCCATATTTCGAGAAGTTCGGGAATATCGAGGCTATCGTCCGCAGGTCGGCATCTTTTATATCAGCTTTGAAATCCGGAACAGGATATACAGCTCCGGAGGCTTTGGCGGAACCTTCGTCAAGCTTGGCGGAGAAGCCGTCAAGCAGCCAGTTTTCTTCTTCCTTTCTGACTACTCCGAATACTGAAAATGGGATATCACGGAACTTGCCCTTGAGCACGGGGGCGAACCACTCCAGTCCGCGAAGTTCAAGCGAGCTGTCGTCCAGCTCGAGGAGCCCCCATTGGGAGGATACCCTGACCTCGTTCAGTATTATCTTGTCTATAGGGATATCCTTTGTTCCCGCGCTCCCCTTTTTCTCCGGCACCATCTTAAGCAGCGAATCATAGTCGGTGCTTAGGCCCTCTATCACCAGGGTGGATATGCGGGGTGAATTTTTAAGAAGGCTAAGGAGGGAGAGGTTTATGTCTATCTTATCAATCGTGAGGAGCTTGTCATCGGAACGGACAAAGGACATTTCCTTCCCTTCGAAGCCCATGACGGGGTTGCCGGAAAGGGCAGGCATGACAAGCTCGACGTTGAGCTGGTCCCTTACGGCATTGCTGACCTGGTCCACGACAAGATCCCCCAGGAAGTTCACCTGAGTCAGGACCGCAAGGGCGATCCCTGCGGCTGCAGTTGTTAATGCAGCAATTATTCCTGCTTTGCTGTTGATTTTTTTCACCCTCAAAATCAATTACACCTCGGCGGCTCTGTATACATTTTCATTTGATCATGTGATCGGCTGTTATACCCGGTAATTCTACCATGTTTTCACTTGCGGACATATGCAATTACACTGTATATGGCCTGCCTTAATTATACATTGTCACATAATTGCCGGGACCTGGAGCAGAGGACACGCGGCTATCCCGGATCCGGCGATAAAAGGGGAGGCCTGAAATGAAAACAGGCCTCCCTCGTTGATCTTTTTTATGATTCAGTGGAGGTGATACTTGCCCTCTATCCTGGTCGTGGCTGATCCTCCGAAAAGTATCCTGTCAGCCCTCTCTCCGGTTAGGCGCCTTATCCTGACGATATTGGGGGAGTTCCGGGAGGGTCCCTGTTCTATCGAGAAATCATCCTCCCACATGCCTTCGTCGATAAGATAATATCCAAATGCCGAATTTCCGGAGCCCGTGGCAGGGTCTTCCAGGTATCCGTATTTGGGCGCGAAGACGCGGGTCCTGTATTTTGTCCCTTTTGTACTTACCTCGTCGGTATATACGTGTACTATGTCAAAATCTTTTTCCGTGGAAAATCTCCTGAGCTTCTCCTGATCCGGGAAGAGTTCAATACAGTCCATGAGGGAAGCCAGAGGGACTATTAGGGTCCTGAGACCGCCGTCTATTACTCTGACTGCTCTTTCTGCCTTTATAGCTTCCACGTCCGCACCAAGTGCTTCAGCTATCTCGTTTCGACTGATATCCCTTTGAAGAAATCCCGGCTCCGGGGCTGTTATGTAGACCGCATCCTCTTCCCTCAGGCGGTTGAAGACAGGCAAGGTCTCCGCCCTGACCCTGATCTTTAGCTCCTTTTCCTCAAGCAGTTCCGTATCTGTCGAGATGAGGTCATACATGATGGCGATAGTTGCATGTCCGCAGAATGCGACTTCGCATTCAGACGAATAGTACTTCAGATGAAACCCGCCGGGCTCCCTGCAGGCAAAGCCCACTTCGCTGACAAAGCCTTTGAGTTCGGATGCGAGTTTCTGCATCTCTCCCTCACTCAGGCTGTCCATCCGGTCCAGAAGAACATAACCGGCAGGGTTGCCTGAAGAGCTTCCCTTCGTGAAAGCGTCGATCTTTTTAAAACCCAGTATCTTCATGACCAAGGCTCCTTTTGACCGATTGGTGATCCTTTGACAAACATACCTCAAAGTATACGCCAACTTTGGATTTTGTTCAGAACACCATTGCTTACGGCAAAAGAGAGAAAAATAATTTTAGATCAAAATTCCGGATGCTTTTGGGAATAAAAAAACACCCGCCTCGAAAGGCGGGCATATAATTACCTGGTGGAGCTTAGGGGATTCGAACCCCTGACCTCTTGAATGCCATTCAAGCGCTCTCCCAACTGAGCTAAAACCCCGAAGTCGAACATGGGCCATTATACTGATTAGGTTAAATGGTGTCAATACTATCATAAGGGCATGAAAAGACTTACTACGGCAGGAAAAACAAAAACCTGCGCGACTGTTTTATTAACTTTGGCCCTCCTGTTTGCCTTAGCCGGCTCATCCTTCGCGGTCACAAAGGATGAGCTTATGCCGTATATTTTCAAATCACTGGGACACAAAGTGCCCGCAAAATATCTGACTGATACTGATGATGAAATGACCGGTTCCTCAGCCCTGAGGCTCGTGTTTGAATCGATGGGCTGGGGCTTCGTCATAACCGCCTATGACCAGGTCACGATATTGCCGGAATGGAGCCATCTGGATCCTGTGGCGGAAATAGCAAAAAAGATATCCCCTTCTCTTCCGTCGGCGATCCTGAACGGCCTTGAGAGACCGTTAGGCGAAGAAGATATAAAAGCACTGACAGACTGGCTCGAACTCTGCAGGAAAAAAGTATCCTGGAAGGACTCATTCTCATCAGAGGGTACTACGCTGACTATGTTTAAACACGGGATAGGCGACCCTTCAGGCCCGGCAAACGGAAATTTGGAAACGGGGGTCAACGAACCCCTCTTCGCGGCGATGATAACAGTCGACATGGACGCAGTTAAATGCCAGATAGCTACAGCGGTCATGGTCGGTGCAAACAAGGCACCCCTAGCCACCATAGCCGTCGAAAACTACGGCGTCGTCGGAGGGATCAACGGAGGTTATTTTGCCGGGGCAAAACCGATAGGCGTGCTTCGAAGGCAGGGATACACCGACAACGCGAAGTTCTGGCCGCAGCGGTCCGCGTTCGGCTGGAACGACAAAGGGGAAACGGTCTTCGTAGACGGCAGGGAGACAGCTGACATAAGTTCCGACAGACGCTTCGACCAATATACCGAGATGCTCCAGGCCGGTCCGCTCCTGCTTAAGAACGGCGAATATGCGGGCAATACTGAAAACATCAAAGAAAACGTCCTCAATATGCGGCATCCACGGACTATGGTAGGGACTGACGGCAAAAAAATCATGTGGGCGGTCATAGACGGCAGGGACAATATGCACAGCGTTGGTGCGACCATTGAGGAGACAAGGAAGGTATGCAGGTGGCTGGGGATGTCTACGGCACTGAACCTTGACGGCGGAGGGTCCAGCTCTCTCTGGTGGAGGGGAAACACCTTCACCCTTCCAAGCAACAGCAACGATGCCGAGCGCCCAATACCTTACGGTGTGCTGATATTCAGGGAGGATTCAGGAGTCAGAAACTGACCTTTCTTGTCCGGTCAGACAATATTCAGATCAAAAAAACGGGACCCCGATCTGATGGCGGAGTCCCGTTTTATCCGTTCCAAAATCATAAGAGATCGGACTACTTGAGTTCCACCTTTGCTCCGGCTTCTTCGAGTTTCTTCTTCATCTCTTCGGCTTCTTCCTTTGCAGCCTGCTCTTTTACGGTCTTGGGTGCGCCGTCTACGAGCTCTTTGGCTTCTTTGAGGCCGAGGCCGGTGATCTCACGAACGACCTTGATGACGCCGATCTTGTTTGCGCCGTGGTCAGCGAGGACTACGTCGAACTCTGTCTTCTCTTCTTCGACTGCAGCTGCGGGTGCTGCTGCGCCGGCCATAGGCATCATCATCGCGGGTGCCGCTGCCGATACGCCAAATTTGTCCTCGAGTTCCTTCACGAGCTCGGAGAGCTCAAGTACTGACATTTCTTCAATTGCCTTGATGATATCTTCACGTGTCATACTAATTCATCCTCCTAAGGATATTTTAAATTTTTATGCTGCTATGCGGCAAATTTGCCGCTCATACCGGCTATGCCGCTTCCTTTTTGTCCTTGATCTGCGAGAGGCATGTGACGAGTCCCCTTGCAGGGCCGGAAAGTACTGTGACGAGTCCCCTGAGAGGAGCTGCGATGGTACCGACGACCTGGGCGATGAGAACTTCCTTTGAGGGAAGGTCCGCAAGCGCGAAGACCTGTTCCTTGCTGAGGATCTTTCCTTCAAGGACCGCCGCCTTCACTATCAGGGCCTCGTTTCCCTTCTCTTTTGAGAAGTCGCGGATGGCTTTCGCTACAGATGCCACGTCGCCGTAGGAGAGAACGTAGCCGTTCGGGCCTGAGTCAAACTCAGGTGCATGTGTTATGCCCGCCTCCGTAAAGGCTATGCGCATAAGTGTGTTCTTGCACACCTTCATCTCGCCGCCTGCCTCGCGGATGCGTTTGCGGCAGTCGCTGATCTTCTTGACTGTGAGGCCGCGGTACTCGGTGATGAAGACTGCGTTGCTCTTGTTGAGCAGTCCTACCAGGGAATCGATCGTTTCACGTTTTGCTTGTGTTGGCATTCAATTTCACCTCCTGTTGATGTTGTGATCGGATGCCGACAATAAAAAAGGCCTCCGTCACTCAAGGGGAGTCCGGAAGCCATAATACGTGCAGTAATTGAGTTAATGGGGCACGGTTATCCTTCGCAGACCTCGGCAGGAAATTAAGCGCAAGCGCACCTGCTGTCTTGAGTCTAAGCTGTGAGATTATACAATAAAGATGATAATTTGTACAGCACCCCAAATATTGTTGCTGTAACTGTTCCTGATATCCGATATCTATGCCCGGAGGGAAAACTCAGCAAAATATTTGGTACAGACAACAATTTTATCAACATCATCCGGCTTTTGTAATGTAAAATAATCAGCATGATATCAAGGCACAAATAATATACGGAGGAGTTTCAACATGAAAAGGCTCTTGACACTTATCCTGGCATGCATTCTTATTTCCATTTCATCATCATCGATGGCAAAACCGGCCGCTGAGGAATTTAGAAACAAAGAATACGATTATTCCTCGATCAAATCCGTACTGGCGCTTCCAGTAATGTATGAGATCACGATACCTCCGAACGAGCCTTTCCTTGACGATTCTGTCCAGCAGAGGTGGAGAGAACTGACATCCCAGGAAAAGGGCGGTTTCAGTTTCCTTGTAAAGACCCCAGAACAGATAATCGAAAGGGATGACTTTGTCAAAGGCACCGGACCTTCAGAAAAAACCGGCAGGGACAAGACCGCTGAGAAGGCGCTCTCACTCTCCCCGGAATACACAGACGCAATATTGTCGGCAACCGTCACGAAATGCGCATACACGACCGTCCACCACCCTCAGGAGGTCGTCTGGGATACAAGGTACGAAAACCGCTCCGTATATGTAAACGGCAAATGGGAGACACGGAGCGTACCCATAAGCTACCAGAAGATCAAGCCCGCGTGGGACGAAACATCCGCACTGGGGGCGGTAAGGCTGGAACTTCGGAACTCGAGGGACAATACTTTGATCTACGGCGTCAACGTAACGGCCAGCACCGCAGAGGACCTCTTCACCCCTTTGCCTACATTGACGAGGCATATCACAAACGTTGTGGAAAACGCGGTCAAGAGGGTGCCGAAAAAATAATTTGATCTCAGTTCCGAAAAAAGCATTAAAGAAAAAGTAAGGGGGACGCGCAAGCATCCCCCTTACTTTTTCTCATGTGAGTTCAGAAATTTATTCTGCTGTTGTGTCTTTCTGGGCCTGGACGGGATCTACGGAAATTCCAACTCCCATAGTCGTTGCAAGGGTCATGCTTTTGACATAGGTACCCTTTACAGCTGCAGGGCGGGCTTTGAGGATGGCTCTGAAGAGCGCCTTGACGTTGTTTTCAAGGTGTTCTGCCGGGAAAGATGCTCTGCCTACCGCGTTGTGCGTAATAGCTGTTTTATCGACACGGAACTCGATACGACCGGCTTTGATCTCTTTGACAGCACCGGCAACGTCGAACGTAACTGTATTCGCCTTTGCGCTTGGCATAAGTCCGCGGGGACCGAGAACTTTGCCGAGACGTCCGGCTGATTTCATTATGTCCGGTGTGGCGATTACTGCATCGAAATCCATCCTGCCTTCAGCGATCTCTTTTACAAGATCTTCGCCTCCGACGATGTCCGCGCCTGCGTCCTGAGCTTCCTTCTGCTTGTCTCCGAGTGCAAGGACACACACCTTCTTTGTGTGGCCTGTCCCGTGCGGAAGGACGATCGTGCTTCTTACCTGCTGGTCTGCATGGCGGGGGTCTACGCCGAGACGAACATGGAGTTCGAGGCTTTCGTCGAATTTAGCCGTTGCACATTCCTTCGCTATTGCGACAGCCTCTGAAATTGAATACTGCTTCGTGAGATCTACTTTTTCGAGCAGTGCCTTGTAGCGCTTACCTTTTTTTGACATTATTATTCCTCCTCGTGGTAATGTCGGAAGACCAGAGATCCTCCTCCCACATCCCGGATATCCGGGAAGTCATCTAGCCGGTATTTCTAACCGACTACCTCGATGCCCATCGAACGGGCTGTGCCTTCGATCATCTTCATTGCAGCGTCGATGTCGTTCGCATTGAGGTCGGGCATCTTGAGAGCCGCGATCTCCTGGACCTGCTTCTTTGTTATCTTTCCTACCTTGTCCTTGTTGGGGACAGAGGAGCCCTTTTCCTTGCCCGCAGCTTTCTTGATCAGGATGCTCGCGGGGGGGGTCTTGAGGATAAAAGAGAAGCTGCGGTCAGCGTATACTGTGATAACGACCGGGATGATCATCCCAACTTTGTCCGCCGTCTTGGCGTTGAAAGCCTTGACGAATTCCATTATGTTAATGCCGCGCTGTCCGAGCGCAGGTCCTACCGGCGGCGCCGGTGTCGCTTTTCCTGCGGGAAGCTGCAGTTTAAGCTCCCCAATTACCTTCTTTGCCATAGTACATGTTACCTCCTTGGTTTTGCTGCTTATGTAAAGCCCTCATCGGGCGATCATTCTTTTGTCAATGTGCGCTATGCAAAATTAAAGCAGTGACTGTTTCTGTCAGATCTTTTCCAGCTCGGTATAGTCCGCTTCAACAATGGTCTCACGTCCGAATACCGTTACGCTGAACTTTATCTTGCCCTTGTCCGCATCAATACCGATGACAGGACCGGCCTGTCCCGCAAATGGTCCGCTCCTGACCTGGATCGTATCTCCCACCTGGAAATCGACTTCGACCTTAGGCTTCGCCTCTTTGCCAAGCTTGTTCATTATCTCCTCTACCTCTTTAGGGGTAAGGGGGATAGGATGGTTTCCCGATCCGACAAATCCCGTCACTCCGGGTGTATGGCGAACTACATACCAGGACTGGTCCTCGAGGATCATCTCCACGAGCACATAGCTCGGGAAGATCTTTCTCCGGATCCGCTTTGTTTTGCCCTCTTTGATGTAAACTTTCTCTTCAATTGGGACAAGGACACGGAAGATCCTGTCTTCCATACCCATCGTCGCGATCCTCTGCTCAAGGTTCGCCTTGACCTTATTCTCGTAGCCGGAATAGGTCTGGACTATGTACCAGCTTCGTTCCTGTGTGTTACCAAATATTTCGCTCATGCCTAAAAGAGGGCCGCAGCCCCCTTCACCTCCAGGTTACAGTCGAGACTCGAAAGCCATATCTGATCCAGGCTATCGGACGATTTTGGAGAATACTCCCGTGAGAAGCAAATCTACCAGCCCGAGATAGGCTGAAACCATGAAAGTTACCACAATGACTACGATCGTTGAATACCACATTTGCTGCCTTGTGGGCCATGTGACCTTTTTCAGTTCAGCTCTTGATTCCCGGATGTAGTCGAGGACTTTTTCCATAACCCCGACCTCCTCATTCTCAAACTTTGATATTTCTAGAACCTAAACAAAAACCGGCAAAAACAAAATGGCAGGCCTGGAAGGATTCGAACCCTCAACCCCCGCATTTGGAGTGCGGTGCTCTAACCAGTTCGAGCTACAGACCTGCGTGCGGAGGTTATTTTACCCTACTTGCACTCCTTATGCAAGGTATGTTTGTCACAGAACTTGCAATATTTCTTTTTTTCAAGTTTTTTGGTAGCCTTTTTCTTGTTGACAAGCGTCACATAGTTGCGGCGCTTGCATGTTGTGCACTGAAGACCGACGATATCCGCCATTATTCTTTCACTCCATACAAAAAGTTTTTAATAGGCGGCTGATTTTTACAGCCGCCTCGTTCAGCTGCTAGTCTATGATCTCAGTAACGACGCCTGCGCCTACCGTGCGGCCGCCTTCGCGTACTGCGAAGCGCAGTCCCGGCTGCATTGCGATCGGTACGATCAGGTTCACTTCAAATGTGCTGTTGTCTCCAGGCATTACCATCTCGATGCCCTCAGCAAGCTTGATCTCGCCCGTCACGTCCGTCGTACGGAAGTAGAACTGGGGCTTGTAGCCTGAGAAGAACGGCGTGTGGCGCCCTCCCTCTTCCTTCTTCAGTACGTAAACTTCACCCTTGAAGTGCTTGTGCGGGGTGATGCTTCCCGGCTTCGCCAAAACCTGACCGCGCTCTACGTCATCCTTGCCGGTGCCGCGCAGAAGTACTCCCACGTTGTCTCCCGCTTCCGCATCGTCAAGGATCTTGCGGAACATCTCAAGGCTGGTCGCTACTGTCTTCTGGGTGTCTTTCATGCCTACTATCGCAACTTCGTCGCCAGGCCTGATTATGCCCTTCTCGACCCTGCCCGTTACGACTGTGCCGCGCCCCGTGATGGTGAATACGTCTTCGATCGGCATAAGGAAGGGAAGGTCCACTTCGCGGACAGGCGCAGGAATGTAGTCGTCGCATGCCTGCATAAGTTCGTCGATCTTCGCTGTCCAGTCGTTGCCCTCATCGCTCTCAAGAGCCTTCAGAGCGCTGCCGCGAACGATGGGGATGTCATCTCCGGGGAACTCGTACTTGTTGAGAAGGTCCCTGATCTCCATCTCGACGAGGTCAAGAAGTTCGGGGTCGTCGACCATGTCGCACTTGTTCATGAATACTACGAGCGCAGGAACGTTGACCTGACGCGCAAGAAGCACGTGCTCTCGCGTCTGCGGCATGGGGCCGTCCGCCGCCGATACGACCAGGATCGCTCCGTCCATCTGAGCCGCTCCGGTGATCATGTTCTTGATGTAGTCAGCGTGACCGGGGCAGTCGATGTGTGCATAGTGGCGCGTCGCTGTCTGGTATTCAACGTGGGATATGTTGATGGTGATGCCGCGCTCTCTCTCTTCAGGCGCCTTGTCGATCATGTCGAACGGCGTAAAGTCCGCTCCGCCATGTCTCGCAAGCGTCTTTGTGATCGCCGCTGTAAGGGTCGTCTTACCGTGGTCGATATGGCCTATCGTTCCTATGTTGAGGTGCGGCTTGTTTCTTACAAATTTCTCCTTTGCCATTTCTGTCTTGCCTCCTTTAGATATTTCCTGATCGATTGATGATCTTTTGTATTTGCTATATTTTCAGAAGTTCTTCAGCTACGCTCTTGGGCACTTCGTCATAATGGTGGAAAGTCATGGTGTACGAAGCCCTTCCTGATGTTTTGCTTCTCAGGTCCGTAGCGTAACCGAACATTTCTGCCAAGGGCACAAAGGCCTTGACTATCCTTGCATTTGCCCTTGATCCCATTTCAGAGACCTTTCCTCTTCTTGAGGAAATGTTGCCCATTACATCTCCCATATACTCTTCCGGAACTACGACTTCAACATCCATTACGGGCTCCATAAGGACGGGATCGGCCTTCTTCATCGCCTCCTTGATCGCCATCGAGCCTGCGATCCTGAAGGCCATTTCCGAACTGTCGACTTCATGGTAGCTGCCGTCGACGATCGCCACCTTGATGCCAATTACAGGGTAGCCGCCGAGAATACCGTTGTTGAGCGCCTCTTCGACACCCTTCTGGGCGGCAGGGATGTATTCCTTCGGAACAACTCCGCCAACGATGCGGTCTTCCCACTCGAATCCCTTGCCTTCGGCAAGCGGTTCGACCTCAAGGACAACGTCTCCGTACTGTCCCTTGCCTCCGGACTGACGGACAAATTTGCCCTGTGCCCTCGCGGGTCTCCTTATCGCCTCTCTGTAAGCGACCTGAGGACGTCCCACCTTTACCTCGACGTTGAACTCCCTGCGGAGCCTGTCAACTATGATCTCAAGGTGGAGTTCTCCCATTCCGCTTATCAGGGTCTGCCCTGTCTCCTCGTTGACTGAAACGTGGAAAGTCGGGTCCTCTTCCGAAAGGGCGTCAAGCCCCTTAGCAAGCTTTATCTGGTCAGCCTTGCTCATGGGTTCTACGGAAAGCGATATAACGGGTTCCGGGAAGATCAGGTTTTCCAGCAGTACAGGCTTCTTTTCATCGCAAAGCGTATCTCCCGTACGGACCTGTTTGAGCCCGGGGATAGCTACGATCAGGCCTGCCTGCGCGCTCTCGAGCTCCTCACGCTTGTTTGCGTGCATCCTGAGTATCCTTCCTATCCTTTCACGGCGCCTTGTGTTCGTGTTGTAGATCGACATGCCGTTCTCTATAGATCCTGAATAGATCCTGCAGAAAGCAAGCCTGCCGACAAACGGGTCGACCATGATCTTGAACGCAAGAGCAGAAAAAGGCTGATCAGAAGAGGGGATTATTTCTATCTCTTTTTCCGTGTTGTCAGGATCGTGCGCCTTGAGCGGGGGCATGTCAACGGGGCTCGGAAGATATGCCACGACCGCATCAAGAAGCGGCTGTACGCCCTTGTTCTTGAATGCCGAACCGCACATTACCGGCACGATATTCAGGCTTATGACAGCCTTCCTGATGGTCCTCCTGATCAGATCTTCGGGAACTTCCTCTCCCTCAAGGAAGAGGTTCATCATCTCGTCATCGTAGTCGGAGAGATTCTCGACCATTTCCGACCTTGCGATCTCTACCTCTTCTTCGAGCTGAGGCGGGACATCCGCGATATGGAATTCTGTTCCGAGCGTATCATCATAGATTATCGCCTTTCTCGCGACAAGATCCACCATTCCCGTAAATCCGTCTTCCACACCGATGGGTATCTGTATCGGAACAGCCCTGGCGCCGAGACGCCTGCGCATCTGGTCGACTACCGAGAAAAAGTCAGCTCCGACCCGGTCCATTTTGTTGACGAAAGCGATCCTCGGTACGCGATACTTGTCTGCCTGACGCCAAACTGTCTCTGACTGAGGCTCGACTCCGCCAACTGCACAAAAAACGGATACTGCCCCGTCAAGCACTCTCATAGAGCGCTCGACCTCAACAGTAAAGTCCACGTGCCCGGGTGTATCAATAATATTGATCAGGCAATCGCCCCAGAAACAGGTAGTCGCGGCAGATGTGATCGTGATACCACGCTCACGTTCCTGCTCCATCCAGTCCATCGTAGCAGCGCCTTCGTGAGTTTCACCCAGCTTGTGCTTACGGCCTGTATAGAACAGGATGCGCTCTGTCGTTGTAGTCTTACCTGCATCTATATGCGCAGCTATTCCTATATTGCGCACCTTACTCAAGTCGATGCCCTGCATCGTCAACACCACCAAACTAAAACTTTAAAATTTATGTTCTTCACACTACCAGCGGTAGTGTGCAAACGCACGGTTAGCTTCGGCCATGCGGTGGGTATCTTCCCTCTTCTTTACGGAACCGCCCTCGCCCTTGCAGGCGTCGGTAAGTTCACGGGCAAGGCGTTCCACCATCGGGATGCCTTTGCGCGAACGGGAGAAATTAATGATCCAACGGATCGCGAGAGCCTGCGCCCTCTCAGGTTTGACCTCAACGGGAACCTGATATGTCGCTCCGCCGACTCTCCTCGGACGGACTTCGACCAGCGGACGAACGTTAGTCATCGCCTTTTCGAATACTTCTCCAGGCTCAATACTCAGCCTGTTTCCAGCCAGATCCAGTGCTCCATAAAAAATTCTCTCAGCCGTGCTCTTTTTGCCGCCGAGCATAAGGCAGTTGATGAATTTTGTAATTGCCGGGTTCGCATAAACTGAATCGGGCGGCGTTATACGTTTTTTTACATGTCCCTTGCGTGGCATATAGGACCAACCTCCCTTTGATAATACAAATTACTTCGGTCTGCGAGCGCCGTAGAGCGAACGGCTCTGACGACGGTTTTCAACGCCGCCGCAGTCAAGTGTTCCCCTGATTATGTGATAACGGACACCAGGCAAGTCCTTTACACGTCCGCCGCGGACGAGGACTACGGAGTGTTCCTGAAGATTATGTCCTACACCCGGTATATAAGCAGTGACTTCTATTCCGTTGGTAAGACGCACACGTGCGACTTTACGGAGAGCAGAGTTAGGCTTCTTAGGAGTAACAGTATAGACGCGGGTACATACTCCGCGGCGCTGCGGGTTCTCCTGAAGAGCAGGGGCGCTCATACGACGCCTCTTGTCCTCTCTGCCGGTGCGAATAAGCTGGCTTATTGTTGGCAAATAGCTCCCTCCTTCCCTGTTAATATTTCTTTCTACTTTTTAAGAAGCGCCGCCGCAGCAGTCTTTCTTGTCACGGCACAGGCCCTTCCCAACTGCAGCGATGTCTCTGCCCACTCAACGGGCACTGCGCGCTTCTCTGCCTCTTCAAGTATCTCTGACAACAGCCGCACATCCGCTTCTTTTGAAAGAAAAACCTTAACTGCTTCATTCGCCTTGAGCTTCCTCAGGACCGAGTTTATTCCTGCTATCCTTCCGGATGAAGCGAGTTCGTTTAAAGGCACACGGACACCTCCTGTGCAAAGGCGCACCAGAGTATATTAACAGCGGAAGCCTCTGGTGTCAATAAACACCCGGGCTTCCGCTGAATATTTTATTTGATTGGAATATTTTAGGTAAAACTACTTACCCCGGCCGCTGCGATCAGTCCTTCTGAATGATCGCTTCTTCCATCCCTGGAAGAGATGATTCGGAGGACTCAGCGATCACTACCTTCCTGTACCTCTCGATCCCTGTTCCGGCAGGTATAAGCAGTCCTATTATTACGTTCTCCTTAAGACCGACAAGGTTGTCTACGTCGCCTCTCACTGCGGAAGCTGCAAGTACCTGTGCCGTCTGCTGGAACGATGCTGCGGAGAGGAAACTGTCGGTGGCAAGTGCCGCCTTGGTAACTCCATGTACTACAGGGCTCCACTGCGGTTCCTCCCTCAGTCTCCTTACAAAAGAGACGCGCTGGATCAGCTGTTTGTGATCCGAGGGTGCCTGCTTGGGACGTACCGTTATGTCATCGGCGCCAGAGGACGCTATGCTGTCAAGGACTTTGCTCGTTATCTCCTGACCTGCCTCTGCTACCGTGTTTCCCTTTTTGTCCCTGATGGTTTCCAGAAGGACTTTGCCGAGGGCCCTCTCGGTGAGAACCTGCCTGATCACCTTTTCTCTCGTTATTATGTTGCCTTCGCTTTCGATGCCCGATATCGAGCCTTCGACGATGCCTCTTACTATTGAACCGTCAATGCCGTGTGTGATGTTTTCGATCACTTCTCCTTCAGAATTGATCGCCTGGGTAAGCGGTTTGCCGAAGTAATGCTCTATCAGCACATGGTGCATCGAATCAGTGAGATTGATGTGCTCAGGGTTCTTCCAGAGCTTGATCTCGCTTATGTTGTTGGCGCTCAGTGTCTTTATCGCGAGCGAGTCAACTATCGCATCCATCGGGATAACGACCCTGCCGTCCTTTTCAACATCAGCGGCAAACCACGCTGCATCTTCGCTCTCATCAAGTACATTGGTATCCCTTACAAGCATGGGCTGCGGCGGAAGCGATGCGATCCTGACAAGATCCGCGGAAGAGAGCCTTGTCCCGGCTTTGATAAGGACCTCGCCGTTCTCATCCGGCCTGAAGTCCTTGATCAGCTCAAGACCTTCCATCGTCCTCCTGAAGCTTGCGTCTCCGAGTACAACTCGGAGCTCGCCCTCCCTGTCCTGGACGGTCAGCTCTCCTGACGCTCCTCCTGGCCTAAGCATTTCTCCAAGCGCAGCTTTTGTGATATACTCCTGAGCCTCGCCGTCTTTTCTGAGAACATCTCCGGGTGCATCGATTATCCTGCAGTCTCTGAGGAAATTGTATGACTCGTCCAGCGAGGCCTGATTCTGTTCCGAGATCTGCCCGACACTTACTTCGAGATCTCCCTTCCAGACAAGTTCGCCGGAAACGAAGGAGCTGTCTCCCTCTTCTATCACCCGTACACGGTTGATCGGAGCGACCTTGCGAAGTATCGTCTCTATATGCTTGTCGTTAATCGAGACGCCCTGCGAACGGTAAACCTCCTGGATGCCGTCCAGAAGATAGTGCTGGACTGCCTCAAGACCCTCGACTTCCAGAAGCTGCTGAGGATCTATGTAGCCCTCTGTGAGGACCATCCCTTTTGTTATCGTGCAGCCTTCTTCGACGCCGGAGAGCAGGTTCTGAGAGGCGGGGATGTTGTAGGATATCCTCTCTTCAGTGCCGTCTTCCTTTATCACGCCGATGATGAGCTTTTTCTTGCCGTCCATCTCCCTTATCTCAAGGAGAGTACCGCCGACTTCAGCAAGGATAGCGACCTTTTTGGGCCTGCGGACTTCGAAGAGCTGCTCGATCCTGGGAAGACCCTGGGTGATGTCTTCTCCGGTGAACTGGCGTACGCCTCCCGTGTGGAATGTTCTCATCGTGAGCTGCGTTCCGGGTTCTCCTATGGACTGGGCTGCTACGACCCCGACAGATTCACCGATGGCGACCCTCTTTCTGGTCGCAAGATCCCTTCCGTAACAGGCGCGGCAAATTCCGTGTCTGAGGCCGCATGTGAGCGGGCTGCGGACCCAGACGGAACTGATCCCCTTTGATTCGATGTATTCGGCCTTCTCAGCAGATATCTCCTCATCCCTGACTAGGAGAAGTTCTCCGCTCTTGGGATCGGTCACATCCCTGAGGCTTGTCCTTCCCGCGAGGCGCTCGGACATCGAGATCGTGGCCTTTCCGTCCTGCTGCAGTAGCGGGCGTATTTCTATGCCCTGATCGGTCCCGCAGTCCTCATCCATTATTATGAGGTCCTGGGCTACATCGACCAGGCGCCGGGTCAGATAGCCCGACTTAGCCGTACGGAGGGCTGTGTCGGCAAGCCCCTTTCTTGCTCCGTGGGTCGAGATAAAGTATTCAAGAGTATTGAGCCCCTCTTTGAAGTTTGCAACTATAGGATAGCGGATGATGCGTCCGGACGGGTCTGCCATAAGTCCGCGTATTCCCGCCATCTGGGCAACCTGTCCGCGCGATCCGCGGGCTCCGGAATCCACCATTATCCTCAGTGGGTTGGTCTCGTTCATGCTGTCCATGATTTTGTCGGCGATGAGCCTTCCAGCGTCAGACCAGAGGATGTCCTTCTGCCTCATGTACTCGTCTTCGGTGAGGATACCCATTTCATACTGTGAAGTGAGATCCTCTTCCTGTTCAAGAGTCACATCCAGTATCTCCTTCTTTTCGGCAGGCACGACGACGTCGCCGACACCGAGGCTTATCCCGCTGTGTGTTGACCAGTGGTAGCCGAGCGTCTTGATCTCATCGAGCATCTCGACCATCGCGGTCTGCCCGACCTTGTCGTATGCAGCGTCAAGAAGGGAGCCCATCTCCTTTTTGTTTATGGTCTTGTTGATATATCTCAGGCCGGGATGGAGTGCCGAATTAAAGAGCACGCGCCCCGGTGATGTCTCTATCCACTTCCCGCCAGCCGTTTCGCATTTCCACGAAGGATCGGCCTTGATCCTGATCTTTGAGTTGACGTGGATGATAGAGTGGTCAAGGGCCGACATTACATCTTCAACGCCCGAGAAGTACAGGCCTTCTCCCTTCATTCCGTCTCTCAGGCTGGTAAGGAAGAATACGCCGAGGATGATGTCCTGTGTCGGTATTACGACAGGCTTGCCGCTCGCCGGGGAGAGAAGGTTATTCGAGGAAAGCATAAGCACCCTGGCCTCTGTCTGAGCCTCCAGTGAAAGCGGAACGTGGACGGCCATCTGGTCTCCGTCAAAGTCTGCGTTGAATGCGGTACAGACCAGAGGATGGAGCCTTATTGCCTTTCCTTCGATAAGTACGGGTTCAAAAGCCTGTATCCCAAGGCGGTGAAGCGTAGGCGCCCTGTTGAGCATTACGGGATGATCCTTGATTATGCCCTCAAGTATGGCCCAGACTTCGTCCCTGCCTCTTTCGATAAATCTTCTTGCGCTCTTGACGTTGGGGGTAAGGCCGCTTTCGACCAGCTTGTGCATGACAAACGGCTTGAAGAGCTCAAGCGCCATCTGCTTCGGCAGACCGCACTGGTAGATCTTCAGGCTGGGTCCGATAACGATGACGGAGCGTCCCGAATAGTCAACTCGTTTTCCAAGCAGATTCTGACGGAAACGTCCTTTTTTGCCCCTGAGCAGGTCTGTAAGGCTCTTGAGGGGCCTGTTGCCTGCCCCAAGCACTGCCTTGCCCCTGCGGCCGTTGTCTATCAGAGCATCCACCGATTCCTGGAGCATCCTCTTCTCGTTGCGCACTATGATCTCAGGGGCTTTCAGCTCCTGAAGCTTGCGAAGGCGGTTGTTTCTGTTTATGACCCTGCGGTAGAGGTCATTGAGGTCTGAGGTCGCAAAACGGCCCCCGTCCAGCTGGACCATCGGCCTCAGATCGGGCGGGATGACAGGGAGTACGGAGAGCACCATCCACTCCGGTTTGCTGTCGCTCTTCCTGAAATCCTCCGCGACCTGGAGCCTCTTGACCAGTTTACGCTTTTTCTGTCCCGAGCACTCTGCTATATCTTCCCTGAGCGAGGATACGAGAAGGTCGATATCCATCTGCTCCAGAAGCGTGTAGACCCCTTCAGCTCCGATCCCCGCCCCGAAGGTCTTATCGTAAGCCGAGCAGATGGACTGCTCCCTCTCGAGGATTATGTCTGCCCTTTCAAAGGGAGACTCCCCTCCGTTGATGACTATGTAGCAGGGGTCCTCCAGGGTCTCTGTCTCTTCAACCGTCTGGAAGCGCCTGGGATACTTCTGGCTGTAAAGCCTGTACTCGCTCTCCGAGATCACGTCATTCTTAACGAATGGCAAATGCACGACAGAGGTGACTATGAAGGCTTCCTGGTTGTTAAGGACGGCCTTTTCAAACTTAAGTCCGCTGTCGGCCTCCTTCATTGACCTTATCTTTGATTCAGGAATTATGGCATTTGAAGCCTGCTCCTGATCTTCCCTTAAAATCCGGTACGCGCTCTCTGTCTTGAAGAGTTCGTCGCCGTATTCGTTCCTGATCCGGTTGACCTGGGCAGCGGTAATGACATCGCCTTCATCAACATTGATCTCTTCGACTTTTGTGATCCTGAAAGCCTCTTCGGCCTTGAACTTGGGATCATAGAAACGGTGGATGCGTTCCTCGGAGGCTGAAATGAGCTTGCCTCTGCGGGCAAGGTCTATCCTGCGCCCCTCGCTGACAACTTTATAGACCTTTTCCCTGCGGCGTGTGGGGGCAAAATATACCACCTTTTCGAGTTCTTTTGTCGAAGCTCCGAGAAGCAGACTCAGCCTGCTCGGAATGCCTCTGAGATACCAGATATGGACGACCGGCGCGGCAAGTTCGATATGACCCATTCTCTCTCTGCGTACGCGGTTGTCTGTGACCTCCACTCCGCAGCGGTCACATACCACCCCTCTGAACTTGGGGCCGCTTCTCTTATATTTTCCGCAGGCGCACTCATAACTGCGGGTCGGACCAAATATCCTTTCGCAGAAAAGTCCGTCTTTTTCCGGACGGAGCGTCCTGTAATTTATTGTTTCAGGCTTTTTGACTTCACCGCTTGAAAGCTCCCTGATCCTTCCGGGGGAGGACAGTTTAGTCCTCACTCCGGCGATCTCGCGATTTAGGTTAGCCATTAAATATCATCCCCCTGGTCATCCTTCTTAGGAGCAACGTCATTGAAGAGATCCGCAACATCATCCCTGAGGACTTCAGCCTCTTTTTCTTCATCTGTTTCGTGCAGCTCTATAGAACTGTATTCCGACGCATGTTCATGGAATAGGTCACTGTCAGATATCGACCTCGAAGGTCTGCTCAGGCCGAAATCTTCCTCAAGGCTGTCGACTGTTGAATCAGGCTTGAACGAAACATGGCGTCTGGTTTCCCTGCCGCCGTCCTCGTCCTCTTCTGAAAGGACAAGCTCTCCGAACGAACCGTCTGAGTATTTGATCTCTACATCCAGCCCAAGGCCCTGAAGTTCTTTTATAAGCACCCGGAAGCTTTCGGGAACGCCCGGTTTGGCGAGGTTCTCACCCTTGACGATCCGTTCGTAAGTCTTGAGCCTTCCCCTGATGTCGTCCGATTTGACTGTGAGCATCTCCTGCAGCATGTGGGCAGCCCCGTAGCCTTCAAGGGCCCAGACTTCCATCTCCCCGAACCTCTGGCCTCCGAACTGGGTCTTGCCTCCCAGGGGCTGCTGGGTTATCAGGCTGTAGGGTCCTATCGAGCGGGCGTGGATCTTGTCGTCGACAAGGTGTATCAGCTTGAGCATGTACATGACTCCGACCGCCACCTTGTTCGCCATCGGCTCCCCTGTTCTTCCGTCATAGAGGGTTATCTTGCAGTCATCCCTCATCTCGGGATATTTTGTGCTCTGGATCTCCTTGACGTAAGGCATAAGGTCTTCTGCAGTCGCCGATTCGAAGACCGGCGTAACGACCTTCCAGCCGTTCTGCATGGCGACAAAACCCATTACGGTCTCAAGCACCTGCCCGAGGTTCATTCGGCTCGGGACTCCCAGTGGGTTGAGGACGACATCGACTGGCGTTCCGTCCGAAAGGTAGGGCATATCTTCCTCAGCCATTATCCTTGATACAACACCCTTGTTGCCGTGGCGTCCGGCCATCTTGTCGCCCTCGGTTATCTTGCGGAACTGGGCGACATATACCTTTACGACCTCGTTTACACCGGGGCTCATATCCTCGCTGTTCTTATCCCTGGAGAGCCTCTTGATCTCGACGACCTTTCCGCCTTCACCGTGCGGGACTCTCAGACAGGTATCGCGGACCTCTCTTGCCTTCTCGCCGAAGATCGCCCTGAGGAGCTTTTCTTCCGGCGACTGGTCGGACTCGCCTTTCGGGGTGACCTTTCCGACAAGTATGTCTCCGGCCTTTACTTCTGCGCCGATCCTGACTATTCCGTCCTCGTCGAGATTCTTCAGAGCGTCTTCCCCCACGTTGGGGATATCCCTCGATATCTCTTCGGGGCCGAGTTTTGTGTCACGCGATTCGACCTCATACTCTTCTATATGTATGGAGGTGTAGAAATCTTCCTTTACAAGTCTCTGGCTGAGGAGTATGGCGTCTTCAAAGTTGTATCCCTCCCACGAGACGAATGCGACAAGCACATTGCGTCCGAGGGCAAGTTCTCCGCCGTCGCAGGCCTGGCCGTCGGCGATGACCTCACCGGACTCCACCTGCTGGCCGTGGGTGACAATAGGCCTCTGGTGGATCACGGTACCCTGGTTGGACCTTCTGAATTTCGGCATTGTGTAGATATCTTTATCGTTGTCTTCCGTATCGATCTCTATTCTGTCAGAATCTACATATGTTACTGTTCCGGCTCTCCTGGATACGGCACACGAACCGGAGTCCTTGGCTATGCGGTGCTCTATGCCGGTGCCGACTATCGGAGAGTCGGGGAAGACAAGGGGAACAGCCTGCCGCTGCATGTTCGATCCCATGAGTGCCCTGTTCGCGTCATCGTGTTCAAGGAATGGGATGAGGGCAGTCGATATGGAAACTATCTGCTTAGGGGAAATGTCCATATACTCCAGCTGCTCAGGCTGTATCTCTATCGTGTTGTCATGATGCCTGACATATATGCCGGTACCGCCGTCCGTGGGGAGGATCTGCCCCTCATCGGATATAGGGGTGTCTGCGCGTCCGACATAGTATTCGTCTTCGTCGTCCGCAGACAGGTATACTATTTCGTCGGTCAGGTATCCGTCTACCACCTTCCTCCTGGGACATACAAGGAAGCCGTACTCGTTTATCCTTGCAAAGGTCGCAAGCGAGGTGACCAGGCCTATGTTGGGGCCTTCAGGCGTCTCTATCGGACAGACCCTTCCGTAGTGGGTATGGTGGACGTCACGGGCTTCGAATCCGGCACGTTCCCTGCTAAGTCCTCCGGGACCGAGTGCCGAAAGGCGGCGTCTGTGTGTAAGCTCGGCAAGCGGGTTTGTCTGGTCCATGAACTGCGACAGCTGTCCTGAACCAAAGAATTCCCTTAACGCAGCCGAGATCGGGCGAACGTTGATAAGGTCCTTGGCCATTGCTGTGGCAAGATCGGGAGTCGTGGTCATACGCTCCCTTGCGATCCTTTCCATCCTCAAAAGGCCGATACGGACCTGGTTCTGAAGAAGTTCACCAACTGCGCGGACCCTCCTGTTGCCGAGGTGGTCGATGTCGTCCATGTGTTCGTTTCCGTCGCGGAGCCTTATAAGGCTCTTAATTATCGCTACGATATCCTCAACTGTAAGAAGGCGTTCCGTGCTTGGGATATCGAGACTCAGCCTTCTGTTTATCTTATACCTTCCGACCCTTCCGAGGTTGTATCTTCGGGGATCGAAGAAGATGCTGTTGATATATTCCCTGGCATTTTCCATTCGGGCCGGTTCGTTGGGCCTCAGCTTACGGAAAAGCTCAAGTATCGCCGCATCGGGCGTGCTCGTGTTGTCTCTTTCGATGGTCGCGGATATGGCGGGATCTACGTCCCAGACCCAGATCTTGGTCCTGCCGCTTTCCCAGAGGGCCTCTAGGTCCTCTTTCGTGAGCCTTTTGTTTTTTTGGATGGCGACAGATCCTTCTCCTTCGCCTGAAATGATGGCTTCGGCCAGAAGCATGCCCCTGACTTCGTCCTCGACAAGATCTCTTTCCACTTCTTTCGCTCCGAAGAGGGAAAGGAGTTCTTCCGTGCTCTGGATGCCGAAAGCTCTCAGCATCATGGTCACGGGGATCTTCTTCCTGTTGTCTATCTTGACTGACAGGACTTCGCCGGGAGCCAGGTCAAATTCGATCCATGCCCCGCGGTCCGGTATCAGTTTGGCCATAAACGATTCCTGGCCGGGGATGCCAAGTTCAGCGCTGAGATAGACGCCTGCAGATCTCGCAAGCTGATTAACGACGACACGCTCTGTGCCGTTGATTATGAATGTTCCTCTCTCTGTCATCGCCGGGAAATCGCCAAGATAGATCTCCTCTTCCTTGATCTCGCGCGTCTTTCTGTTAGCCAGCCGAATCGTCGCACGCAGAGGTCTCGACCATGTAAGGTCCCTGCTGCGCGCCTCATCCAGACTCATGACTACAGGATCGACATAGTATCTTACGAACTCAAGTGCGAATGAACCGTCGTAGCTTTCGATGGGGAAAACTTCATCGAAAAGTTCCTGGAGACCCTGCGAGGATCTGGCGTCGGGATCAGTATCAGCCTGAAAGAACCACTGATATGAATTGCGCTGGACCTCAACAAGATCCGGTAGAGCGATAAGATTTTTTTCTTTTCCAAAAACCCTGCGCTGCTCAAAAGCCTTGCCTGATGGTGTCTTAACCTGCATGGGAGCAACCTCCCTGAATGGAATATTTGGTGAGAATGTACAATCGTACAAATGAGTATTTTAACAAAAAAGCGACAACTGTCAATAGACAGGTGTCGCCTGTTTTTGATTTAGTGGTGTCGAGGAGGGGAATTGAACCCCTATGGGCGCTAGCCCACTGGATCCTGAATCCAGCGCGTCTACCAGTTCCGCCACCCCGACATATACGATTTGGGTTTGTTGAATAAGCTTGCAACGCAGTGGATTTTATCAGCTAGTTCGATCTTTGGCAAGAAGATAATTCTATTGCATTGCCGATTTGACGATCCGGTCCTGATGATCCTTTTATTTTTTTGCCTGACCGGACTGCAGCCGTGAAGTACCCCCTTACGCCCGCCACCGACCGTCTGCTCATTTTCGCCGAAACCGGCCTGATCATCTTTCCTGAAGGATCTCTCCTATTTTTGAACCTGTCTCCCCCATAAGGTCAAATTTACTCTGACCTGTCTGTTCTGTTAAAACGAATGGCGGCTAGATCCGCAAAACCGCCGGACATCAGTGACTTAAACAATTTTCCCGGTATCTGTACACCTAATTATCAACTGATTATACATGAACAAAAGTGAGCAAAACTATATTTATGGGATAAAAATAGTGAAATTCTGCACAACAATATGGAATATATGTTAAAATTTTCATATTGGGGAAGACTGGCATTTGCTTTTATGATCGCCGGTCTGTTTTTAAATCATCATCAACTCAGGAGGGATTTTGTGTGAAAGTACTTCAGCTAAGAACGGAGAAGTGCGTACAGTGCAAAGAATGCATGTCCGCATGTTCCAAGGCATGGTTCAAGGAAGACTCTCCCGCGCTTTCAAGGATCAAGGTGGAAAACAAGGCGACATATCCTAACATCAACGTCTGCAACCAGTGCGGCGCGTGCATTGAAGTCTGCCCGACAAAGGCGCTTGAGCGCGACGCCAACGGGATCGTGCAGGTCCGCAAGGACAAGTGCACATCCTGTCTCATGTGTGTGGGTTTCTGCCCCTCCGCGAGCATGCTGTTTAACGGCGCAAAGCAGACCGAACCCTTCAAGTGCATTTCTTGCGGCATCTGCGCAAAAGCGTGCCCGACCGGAGCTCTCGAGCTCCTCACCACACCGGAATCAAAGTAAGAAGGGGTGACGAAAATGGATATGAAAGAGATGAAACTTTTATCGGAATGGTCTTACGAGCCGGCGAAGATCCATCGCGGATATGCGGGTGAGACCCTTTACGTCGGACTTGGAAATAAAGACGGCAACTACAAATTCGAGAAACGCCCCGTTTCCGAAGACATGATCGAAAAGTTCACGGGCGGACGCGGTTTCGGTCTCAAGCTGCTCTGGGACGCAGTGAAAGAGACAACGAAATGGGACGACCCGGAGAACGAACTGGTCATCGCGGGCGGACCCTTCTGCGGGATAACCCAGTATCCAGGCACGGGAAAATCATACACCGTATTCCTCTCCCCTGCCACGAAACAGACCTACAACAGCAATGCAGGGGGATACTTCGGTCCCTTCCTCAAGTTCTCGGGCTTCGACGCCCTTGAGATCCAGGGCAAGGCCGACAGGCCCGTTGTAGTTTTTATCGACGGGGACAACTATAAAGTACAGGTATTCGAATCGACCCTCGAAGACAACAACGCATACTACATTTCCGAGGAGCTACACGACTACTTTGCGAAGGACGAACAAGACAAGCGCACTATATCGGTCATTTCCACCGGCATGGCAGCGAAGACGAGCTACATAGTCGGACTCAACTTCAGCTTCTATGACGTCCGCAGAAAGGCCGTCAGGCTCAAGCAGGCGGGGCGCGGCGGCGGCGGCACTGTACTCAGCGACAAGAACGTAGTCGCTATAGTCGTAAAACGCACGAAGTTCACAGGCGTTGAAAATGATCCCGTTGACGTCGAAGCGATCATGAAGGCCGGAGTAAGCCTCCACAAGCGCATACACGACCATGACAACGAGCAGTGCAAGATGCGCTCGGCAGGTACCGCGCACCTTACCGAGATCATGGACGACTACGAGCTGCTGCCCGTAAACAACTACAAATTCGGGAGCCACAAGGACATCAACAATATAAGCTCACATGAGTACATCAAACTTTTCAGCCAGGGAATGGCTGACGGCTGCTGGTACGGATGCTCGCTCGCATGCGCCAAGGCGGTGGATCACTTCCCGCTCCAGACCGGCCCCTGGAAGGGCAAAGAAGTCGTGGTCGACGGACCCGAATATGAGACGGCAGCCGGACTCGGGTCCAATGTCGGAGTTTTTGATCCCTACTGGACGATCGAGGCCAACTTCTACGCCGACCACTACGGATTCGATACGATCTCGCTCGGAACGACCCTCGCCTGGGCATGTGAGTGCTATGAGCTCGGACTGATCAACAAGGAGCACACGCACGGTCTTGAAGTCACCTTCGGCAACAAGAAGGACCTCATGGAGCTGATCCACCGCATGGCGAAGGCCTCTGACGACTTCGCGGTCGCAACAGGCTGGGGCATAGAAGCCGCGCGCGAATACTACGCGAAGCACTACGGCGCCGACCTCGGTGTCATGAAAAAGATCGGAATGGTATGTCAGGGTCTTGAGGCTTCGGAGTACAGGTGCCAGGAGTCGATGGCACAGTGGGGCGGATACTTCCTCACACTCAAAGGCCCTCAGCATGACGAGGCATGGCTGATCTTCATGGACATGGTCAACAAACAGCTGCCGACTTACGAGGACAAGGCTGAGGCTCTTTACTTCTTCCCATGCTTCCGTTTGTGGTTCTCGCTCCATGGTCTCTGCAAGCTCCCATGGAACGACATCGAACCCATCGACAACAGCATCAAATATAAGGGCATAGAGGCAGCAAGAGTACCTGAGCACCTCAACAACTACCTGACCATATACACGGCCATCACAGGCAAGCCGCTTGACAGGGACGGAATGATCCTTCAGTCTGAAAAGGTCTACAACTTCGAGCGTATCTTCAACCTCCGCATGGGCAAGGGCACTTCAAAATTCCATGAAGCGCCGGACCGCGGACTCGGCCCCGTCTGGGAAGACGAGTGGATGGCAAGGCCCGACTATTTTGACGCCAAGCTGAAGGAGTTCGGCGAGGAGATCGAAGGCAAGTCCGTAAAAGAAAAGATAGAACTTCTCCAGAAGCACCGCCGCTCCCAGTGGGCCCAACTCAAGGCCGCTGTCTACAAACGCCGCGGATGGAACAAGAACGGCATCCCAACGATGAAGACCGTTAAACGTCTTGGCATCGACTATCCGGAAGTTGTTGCTCTCCTTGAGAAACACCTCAAACCGGAAGATGAGTTCGAGGACGCGTAGGAAAGAAAGAGAAATGATAACAGTAAACGGGAACCGGTCAGAGTGGGAAGAGGGTCTCACTGTCGAGAAGCTCCTGGCAAGGGAGAACTACACTTTCAGGATGATCTCCGTGTGGATCAATGACCATCCGGTCGAAAAGAAGGAATATCCCACACGGCTGATCCCCAATGAAGCAAAGGTCCAGGTCATACACAACATCAGCGGAGGTTGATCCCGTTTGATTTTCAAAAAGAGAGGCTGAGCATATTCAGCCTCCCTTTTTCACATTAAAAATAAAATTTTTACGCTTAGTTTTGTGCAGATCATTAACAAAATATTTTTTGTTCCTTCGAAGGGAAGCAGCCAGATGCACAGATACATATGGAGAGGGTTCAGGTTTGGGGCGCTCCTGCAGATAGCGGTCGGCCCTGTCTGCCTCTTTATCTTCCAGACTGCTGCTTCATCAGGTTTTTTTGCGGCAGAAGCAGCTGTACTCGCCGTAACTCTGGCGGATTCGCTCTATGTCGCGGCTGCCCTTCTCGGGGCAGGGACGATCATAGAAAAGAACAGGCCGGCCCGAAGCATATTCAGGTACCTTGGCGCGGCAGTTATCATTCTCTTTGGGATATCTTCGATACTCGGAGCCTTCGGCGTGAACATCCTCCCGGGTATAGGGGGAATGACAGAGACAAGTTCTGAAAGCGCCTTTATCAACGCGCTTCTGCTGACCCTTTCCAGCCCCCTCACAATAGTATTCTGGGCAGGCATCTTTTCTGCCAAAGCGGCGAGCGGGGAGATGGACAGAAACGAAGTATACTATTTCGCTGTCGGAGCGATACTTTCGACCCTTGTATTCATGTCATTTACTGCGGCGGCGGGAGTCCTTACAGGAAGTTTCCTGCCGGGATCCCTTATAGCGGCGCTTAATGCCGCTGTCGGAGCTGTGTTGGTCTTTTTCGGGATAAGGACAGCTTTCAGGGGTTAGCCCTGTTCTTCTTTTTTTCTACCGTTACCCACTTTTTGATCTTCCTTCGGGCGAGCATCTCCCTGTCAAAGATCTCCGTGCGGGATGCGATCAGCATGCAAAGGGGTATCCCGATGCAGAAACATATGATTGCCTGGCTTATCCCAATATAGAGGACTGAATATAAAACCGGGGTATCTGTGATGATGCCAAGGTATGTGCCCACAGCGAGCGCGTTGATCAGCACCGGGGGAAGGGCCGCAAGCCATATGCTGTTCGTTTTATATGTGAGCCATGCAGCGGCAAGCGTAGCGGAGCTTCCGACGATGATATCGATGAGACCGAACCCTCCTGCGATATTTGAAAGAAAACAGCCGATAAAAAGTCCCGGTATCGCCTCGGGCATAAAAAAGGGAAGCAGGGTCAGCGCCTCAGCCACCCTGAACTGGACCGGGCCGAAGGAAAGAGGTGAAAGGGCGACCGTAAGCGCTGCGTACAATGCCGCTATCATTCCTGAAATGGCTATTTTTCTTATCATTGCAAAAACTCCCGGAAGAGAAAGAATGTTGGTATTATAACCCGCTTAAGGCTATAATGGCCACGAACTGTCCAAAAATGATCGATAACGGAGGTACCTTCAAATGAAAATAACCATGTTGGGCGCAGGGAGTTTCGGAACGGGAATGTCAAAGCACCTTGCTGACCTTGGCAACGATATCCTCATGTGGACAATAGACAAAGAGCAGGCTGACTCCATCAACAGCACAGGGAGAAACACCTTTTGCTTTCAGGACACGGTACTGCCTGACAATATAAAATGCACGCTCGATATGGACGAGGCACTGAGCTTTTCTGACCGCATCATAATGGCGATACCGACCCAGTTTGAGAGAGAGGTCTGCCGGAAGGTCGCTGCTGCAACAGGTAAAAAGAACTTACACATGCTGAACCTGGCAAAAGGCATTGAGATCAGCACAGGATATCTGCTGCATAAAGTACACGAAGAGGAATCACCCGACAATATTTATTCAGCCCTTTCAGGACCGAGCCACGCGGAAGAGGTACTCATAGGCTGCCCCACCGCCGTCGCCCTTGCCTCCTTTAAGGAAGGCGAGGCAGAAAGCTGGCAGAAGATCCTGACCGGCAACAACTTCCGTGTCTACACGTCAGACGACGTGGTGGGACTTGAAGTCGGAGGCGCAACAAAGAACATATATGCCGTGGCCGCAGGGATCTCAAAGGCAATGAAACTTGGCGACAACGCACTTGCCGCGATCGCATGCAGAGGTCTTGCAGAGATCATGAGGTTCGGCAAAAAACTGGGGGCCGATCCCATGACACTCTCGGGGCTCGCCGGGGTAGGCGACCTGATGGTTACCTGCTACAGCATGCATTCAAGGAACTTCAGGCTTGGACTGGCAGTTGGAAGCGGCAAGACATTCGATGAGGCGGCGAAAGAACTGGGACAGGTCGCAGAAGGAGCATATACCGTAAGGGCCGTGGTCGAAAACAGCAAGAAGTTCGATGTGGAGATGCCGCTTGCGGAAGGAGTCTACCGGATACTTTACGGCGGAGAGTCTCCCGAACTTATAATGAGAGAACTCTTCGCACGTCCCCTCAAAGCCGAACAGCTTTTCTAAATACTACGGCTGAGCAATGGCTGAGCGTGGCGAGCGGTTGCACAGCAGTCGTTAAAGGCAGCAGCATTGACCACGCCGCAATTCCCCGCCCCTGCCCTTGGCCCCTACAACCTCAGCTATTGCTCAGCAATTGCTCAGCCGCTCTTAAACTTAGAATAACTTATATTGACATATTTATTGACAAATTTATTTATATTACTTAATATGTAACAAAATGCAGAGCAAGGATGTGTAGAAATGACCAAAACCATGAGCCCTTCATTATTTGATGACATAATATCTATCACAGAATTCAACAAAGGACGGGCAGGGAAAATTTTTGAAAGCGTCAAAACCGGCCGTCCCAAAGTAGTCTTCAAAAATAATATTCCTGAGTGTATTTTGATATCACCTGAACAATATAAAATCATGCTTGAAGATCTTGAAAATTTTCAACTTATGGCATTGTCTGAAGAGCGAATGAAGAATTATGATCCGGACAAATTAATATCCTCGGAAGAAATTAAGAGGAAATATGGGTATAACGATCAGGATCTTTCCGATACCGATGAGATCGAATTTGAATGAACTGGAAAGTATCATATCTTCCCGAAGCCAACAAAGACCTGGAAAGGCTGGATAATTCACAAAAACTTTTGGTACTCAAAGCTGTTGCTAAAGTATCGTCAAATCCAAAGTCAAAATCTGAAGGAGGCTATGGTACCCCGTTAGGGAACAGAAATACTGCAAAGCTGGCAGACCTGTTTAAAATCAAACTAAAGAGATCCGGACTTCGCATCGTTTATAAATTAGTTCGCACCAATGATGAAATGTTGATTATTATTGTCGGTGCCCGCGCTGACAATGAAGTTTACATTGAGGCTGACAGACGGATCCATAAACGCACGTCCCTTTGAGAGTTAGGCCACTGCCGGCAACAACGGTGCTTTTGAACCTCCGCGGCCTTTGGCCGCAATTCTCCGCGATGCGAAGCGAGCAAATTCCCCAGCGACGAACATCGCGAATTCTCCGCAGCCCAGAGGCTGCAAATTCCCCGCGGCATTGACCACGCCGCAAATTCCCCACCCCTGCCCTTGGCCCCTACGACCGTTTGCCTATTGCTTGCCAACCGCTTGCCTAGAGCTTGTCAGCCTTTTCGTCGCAGTTTCACAAAAGGGTTCATCCCTTAAGGAACAACCCCAGCACATCGTTCAGCGACGATACTCTTACAGTCTCCATCAGGTAATCATCCTTCGGGCTTCTTTTGCTTATCACTGCCTTTTTAAAACCGAGCCTTGATGCCTCCTTCAGTCTCATCATCGTCCTTCCGGCAGGCCGTACCTCTCCGGCAAGCCCGACTTCGCCTATGAAGCAGACGTCAGCCGGCAGGGGGATATCTTTGAGCGTCGAGGCAAGCGAGACACATACTGCAAGGTCGGCAGCGGGGTCCCTCAGCGTCAGTCCGCCTGTTATGTTCAGGTATACATCGCTGTTCCTTGAAAATATGCCGCATCTTTTTTCAAGGACTGCGAGAAGGAGCTGGAGCCTGTTCGTTTCAAGGCCTCTTGAGGTCCGCCTGGGGTAGGGAAAGGGAGAATTGCAGGCAAGAGCCTGTATTTCCGCCGCAAGGGAGCGCGATCCCTCAAGCACCATCGCTATAGCTACGCCGGAGCTTCCCAGATCTGTACCGTCCCAGTAGAGCCTGCTCGGGTCAAGGACAGGAAAGAGCCCCTTTTCAGACATCTCAAATATCCCGAGCTCATCCGTACTTCCGAAACGGTTCTTCTCTGCCCTGAGCAGTCTGTTGGGCGAGTTCTGTTCTCCGGAGAAGAGAAGAACTACGTCGACCATGTGTTCAAGCAGTTTAGGACCGGCGATCTGGCCCTGCTTTGTAATGTGGCCGACCATGACCGTAGGTACCCGGAAGTTTTTTGCCATTTCGACCGTCATAGAGGCGACGCCTCTGACCTGGTTCGGGGAGCCGGCCCATCCGTTTTCTGCATCGGCTCTGAAGGCCTGGACGCTGTCCACGACGACAAAATCATATTTCTCCGCGGCCTTCAGCGATGACGGGAGGTCATACTCGCATAGAAGATAGAGTCCTTCAGGCATGAGGCCAAGCCTCCTGCCTCTCATCGCCAGCTGTCCCGAGGATTCCTCTCCCGATATGTAGAGGACCTTTCTTCCGCCCTGTGCCATCTGCGCGCACACCTGAAGCAGCAGGGTCGACTTGCCCACCCCCGGTTCGCCTCCGAGCAATACCACACCTCCGGGGACCCATCCTCCCCCGAGCACCCTGTCAAGTTCGGCGATCCCGGACGAAACGCGCTCCTGCTCCTCCACGTCAAGGCCTCTGAGAGGAGAAGCGGCTTTTACGTCAGGAGGGATTCCCTCCTTCGTCATGGTGATAGGGGCTTCCTCCTCCATGCTTCCCCATACGCCGCACTTTGGGCATTTGCCGACCATTGTCAGGCTCACATATCCGCATTCATTGCATTTATATCTGTTCATCTCTTTTTTTGCCATTTTTTCATCCTCCGGGTAGAGAATATCAGAGAGGCTCGAACGCCACAAGTTATATAATAGCGCTCGGACCTCAAAAGAGGTAATATATCCGCGTATTGACAAGAGACGGGGTGGAGTATTGTTTTATTTTTACCTGGCAGCCGCAGCAACTCTTGCTCTTTTCGTAGGAGCGGGAACTCTGATAGGGACCAGGGCTTCCGAGCCGAAAGATTATTCTCTCGGGGGGAGGAAGTCTTCCGCTGCCGGAGTGACAGGGATACTTCTCGGCGCACTCGTCGGAGGTGCGTCAACAGTGGGCACTGTACAGATGGCATACAGCCATGGGCTGACCGCGATATGGTTCACCCTGGGCGGCGGGGTCGGCTGCCTCCTGCTTGGGCTGAGGTTTGCCGTTCCGCTCAGAAATTCAAATGTTACTACTGTAGCCGATTATCTTGCTGAAAACTACGGCGGGAAAGAGAGCATATGCGGACGATCCATATCATTCACCGCTACCCTCTCGTCTACGATCGGCACCTTCATATCGATAGCCGCTCAGTTTCTTTCGTGCATAGCCCTGCTGAAGGGGCTCTTTCCCATCTCATCGCTTTTAGCTTCTCTCCTCGCCGGCCTTTCTATAATAGGCTTCATCGCCGCAGGGGGATTGAGAAGCTTCAGCACGCTCGGCGGGGCAAAGATAATCCTGCTCTATTTCGTCCTGCTGTCCTGCTTCGTAATGGCGATCCTGAGCGGAGGCTCTTTTGGGTACGTAGCCTCAAGGCTGTCCTTTGATCCCTGGTTTGACCCATTCGGTAGGGGCTTTATTCCGGAGATAGGTTACCTTGCGTCGATGATAGTTGGTGTTTTCACCACGCAGATCTACATCCAGTCGCTTGCCGCAGCCAAAGATGCCGGGACCGCGAGGAAAGGCGCCTTCGCATCGGCGATCCTGATGCCTCCTATGGGTCTTCTTGGAGCCTGGGTGGGGCTTACCGTAAGGGCGAAGGGCATTGAGATGAGGCCGGATGAAGTTCTCTCCTGGTTCATTATGGATTCTTTCCCCCCTTTCCTTGGAGGAATAATATGGGGGGGAATACTCATCACGGTTATCGGCTGTGCCTCCGGCCTGATCCTCGGAGTATCGACCAACATAGTCAAAAACCTTGTCCCTGTAAAATTCATGCGGGCGCACGGTGAAAAGGAAGTAATGATCCACAGGCTGTTCATCGGTATCATTGTCGCAGCCGCGGCACTGGCGGGGATCACGGGGGCCGGGTCGATGATACTTGAGTGGAGCTACCTAAGCATGGGGCTCAGGGGATCGGGAACATTCCTGCCCTTTGCCGCGGCTGTGATCCGTCCCGGCTCCCTCTCTCCAAAGTGGGCGCTTGCCGCCTCGGTCGCCGGCCTTTCCGGCGCTGTGGTCTGGGGCCTCTCTTCCCTCCCAGGGGATCCTCTCTTTCCGGGACTTGCGATATCGGCCCTCTGCGTCGTTATCGGGACCAGACACAAAAAAGTGTATATATAAAAACAAGACCGGCGATGCCCCATTGCAGGGGATGCCGGCCTTATATGCCGATACGGAAGAAAGTTATCTCTTGTACCCAATTATTTTGCGAAGCAGGTCCTTTCTCCACTCCTGACCCTTTTCATCCTCAACTCCGACTGTCTTTGATCCGTCGACAACACCTATGACCCCTCTGCCCTGTTCCGTTTCTGCAACGAGCACCTGCAGCGGGTTTGCTGTCGCCGTAAAGATACGGCAGACTTCCTGCACATTTTTTATCCTGTCAAGGACGTTGATCGGGAAAGAGTTTCTCAGAATGACAACGAATACGTGGCCTGCGTTGATCGCCCTGGCGTTTTCTATTGCCACATCCACAAGATCCTTTTTGTTGCCGTCGTGCCTTACAAGACAGTCTCCCGAAGCCTCGCAGAAAGCTATACCGAACTCTATCGCGGGAGACGATGTCACAAGAGCTTCGTAAAGGTCCTCTACCGTCTTGATGAAATGGCTCTGTCCTATTATGATGTTGCATCCCTCAGGGATGGCCACCTGCTCCATACCGATATTTACACTGCATGACATTGTCCACTACCTCCTCAGTTTCTGATATTGACAAGTATATCAAAATGTCCGTTATTTGACTCATGATCTCTCCCGGGCAGGGAGATCCGGCACATATGCAAAGCCCCGGCACGGATATTCCGCACCGGGGCTTTTGTCGATATTATAATGTTTTGGTACCTATTTCTTCTTAAGCTCAGCAATTACGTCGTCTGTGATATCCGTACCTCCGTAAAAGACGGCTCCCTTATCCACCACCACAGTGATCTTCTTTGCATTTGCTACCGTCCTTATTGCAAGGTTTATATCTTTGAAGATCGGCTCCATGAGTTTTCTTTCTTCGTTGGCAGCTTCTGTTCTTTTGTTCTGGAAGATCTGGGCTTTCTTTTTGTCGTCGGTCTCTTTTTCTATGGCCGCCTTGGCCTCTTCCTGCTTCTTGTTCGTTACATCACGGATCTGTTTCTGTATCTGCTCGAATTTGGGATGCTGGAACATTATCTTCTGAGGATCTACGCAGCCCATTACATCCTGAGCAAATGCCGCACCGGTGATGATCAATGAAAGGAAAAGCACGGCAAAGAGACTTATTGTGATTTTTTTTGCTGGAAACATTATTCCTTTACCCCCTCTGATAGTTGGACAAAATGAAACTTAATAAGTAAGTCGACTAGTGAATTTTACCTGTCAAAATAACCAGCGTCCACGTATAATTGCGGAATAACTGGTTTATAGCAAGACAGGGCGGTGAAACCACATTGGAATGCATTGCGACTTTTGATACTACACACATGGCTCTCTTCTTTGAAAAATCATGCAGGAGCCTCGGCCTTAAAGTAAAGATCATCCCCGTTCCCCGAGAGATATCTTCAAGCTGCGGCCTGGCATGCAGTTATCCCTGCGAAGACGAAGAAAGGGTAAGGACCGTCGCCGCCGAAAAGGGCATCGAGGTCTTTGAATATCACAGGCTCTGATATATCTACTCCTCCATATCGTCAGGAGGAGTCCCGTCTTTGAAGTACTTGTGCCAGAAGAGGGCAGTGAGCCCCCTCCAGAGAAGATAACCCGCTGAAGTCACGGCGACGCTGACCCAGATAAGGTCCGCCAGGCTCAGTCCACTCCGCCTGAGCTCGGCTTCTCCGCTTTGCCTGATCTCAGCGGATCCGGGGCCAAACCATTTCCATGCCCAGAACATGAGAAATAGCGCTGCGATAACTGTCAGGATGTTGTTGATCGTTTTTTTGGGTATCCTTTCCGGATCCATAAAAATATCGCCTCTCTTCAGACACTTTATTTTCTTTTGATTATCCTGTTGTATATCTTTTCCAGGTGGAAACGAATGATCCTCCCGTATGACACTCCTTCAAAACGGCCGGTGATCTTTGTTTTGCCGTCGACGCTGCGCCTGACGAAGGTTCTTGCCTTAGGCCTCAGCATCACCTGACTCGGGTAGAGGCTCCTGTGTCCCGCCACGACGTATGATACCGCGCATACAAGCCCGGCGAAAGGAGCTATCGAAGCCCCGAAGAGTTCCATGGCAAGTATCGTGGATGCTATGGGGGTGTTCGTCGATCCTGCGAGTACCCCGGCAAGACCAAGGGCACTTGCGACCGAAGGGTCAAGGCCAAAAAGATTTCCAAAGAGCGAACCTGCCGCAGCGCCCACAAAGAGCGTTGGGGTCAGCACCCCGCCGCTTCCTCCGCACGAAAGGGTGACCGCCATGGCAAAGGATTTGAGCGCAAAGGCCGCTATCGGCACATCATATCCCCTTATAGCCTGGTCGACCGTATCCATTCCCAGACCAAGATATCGGGTCCCGAAGAAGGCGCTGAGCACAAGGAGGATCGCACCGCCGAGAAGCGGTTTCTGCCAGTCCGGGATATTCAGTGACTTGAATTTTTTATCGACCGCATGGAGGCATTCTATGTGGAAAACTGAGAGGGTGCCGAAAAAGATCCCCGCAAAGAGTGACCAGCCTATCAGGCCGGGAGCAAGGACCGGAACATTGACCGCAAACGCCGGAAGATGTCCCGCTCCGAGGTGGGATGCGACAAAGCATGATACTATCC
>Ga0302242_1000351_pt1 | contig 47883 bp, 45 predicted proteins | sample AAG_UR_Lys_MG_FD_193510 | JGI IMG/M metagenome (GOLD analysis project Ga0302242, IMG submission 193510) | Enriched activated sludge microbial communities from anaerobic digester in WTTP, New Holstein, Wisconsin, United States - AAG_UR_Lys | ecosystem: Engineered > Bioreactor > Anaerobic >...
AGTTCTTATCCTCCATAATGATTAGATGTTTTAATATTTAAAATAGGATAATGGAGTCGACTTCCAAATTGATGATCGGACCATTTGGTATTTTAAATATCACAAGCTAATTATATAGCAGTACAGGCTACTTGTCTAGAATAAAAAGTAAAAATTGTGTATAAATTTTGAAAAATCTTATTATTCCAGAATACGGCACAACTCAAATCGGCTTTTTTAAACACAAATTTGTTATTTCATAAGGGGAATGATATAATGTAAATCAAAAGTATGGGAAAAATCATAAGGGGGATGGGAGCATGAAAGAATTCTTATTGAAATGGAACTATAAAAAGCATCTGCTTGTGGAAGTGCTGTTCTATGGGAGCATTGCAACTCTTGTCAATGCGTTGTTTTTCAAAAAAGGTAAAATCAAAAAGGTGGTACATCGGAAAAACAAAACTCCTGGGGATGCGCTTCGGAGCATGCCGAGAAAACAGAAGGCCTTTAACCTTTGCCTCCTTTCCGTTTTTGCTGCAGATGTGACGGCCAGTTATTTTCTTTTAAAGCACATTCAAAAGAAGTTAGGGTAGGGCGATATGCTAGGCTATATCGTTCCGGACAAACCAGAACTGAAAATAAGAGAATACGAACTGTATTCCGGATACTACTGCGGAATCTGCAAATCTATCGGGAGAAGGTACGGGCAAGGGGAAAGGCTTGTACTGAACTATGATTCGGTTCTTTTGGCTTTGATACTCTCTTCTCTTTCGGAAAAGAACGAAGAAGTTTCCCTGCAGCGTTGTCCGGTGCATCCGCTGAAAAAGCGACTGATCGTTTCGGAGGATCCCGGTATAGAATATGCGGCAGATATGATGCTTCTTCTGGCATATTATAAGTTTTGGGATGACCGCATGGACGAAGGCAGTTTGAAGGGGTTTATCGGGGTCAATGCTCTTTCTGGAAGTCACAAAAAACTGATGAAAAAGTATCCTGAAAAATGTATAATGATTGAAGAACGCTTAAATGCTCTTCATAAATTGGAAAAAACAGGGGTTTCTTCTCTTGACCAGGCCGCAGAGCCTTTTGCCGGAATCATGGAGATCATATTTGCGGAGGAAGATCTGTGTGCAACGGAACGGAATGCAAAGGCTCTTCGAAAGATAGGATATCACATCGGAAAATGGATCTACCTGATCGATGCCTACGATGATCTGGAGGAGAATGAAAAGACCGGAGGGTATAACCCCCTGCTTTTCTGGAATCGGGATACGGAAGATCAAAAAAAAGAGAATAAAGCCAGGGTGGAGTACAATCTTTTGTTTTACCTGTCTGAGCTGGCTTCGGCCTGGGAGACCCTGGATTGCAAAAAAAATCGATCTATGATCGAAAATATTATTTATTTTGGCCTGCTGCGTAAGACCGAGCAGGTTCTGCAGAAAGGAACCACAGAAAATGCAAAATCCATATGAAGTATTGGGGATAAAAGAAGGTGCCAGCAAAGAGGAAATCAAAGCGGCGTACCGTGAACAGGTAAAAAAGTATCATCCGGATCGCCACCAGGACAATCCCCTGTATGAATTGGCAGAAGAAAAACTCCAGGAAATCAACGAAGCCTACGAGGCATTAATGAAAGATCCCGGCAATGCTTCCGGGCGAAATTACAGGACCGGCACTAACAGCGGCTCCGGAAAGGGAACCCAGGATCTGCGGCAGGTCAGGATGTACATTGACAGGGGCAATTTGGCGGCGGCAGAAGCGGAATTGAACCGCACTTCCGTCCGCAATGCGGAATGGTTTTATTTGTCGGGGATGCTTTCCATGCGCAAGGGTTGGTATGACGATGCCATCAATCAGGTACAGACGGCGTGCAGCATGGATCCCACAAATTACGAATACAGGAATGCCATGAACAGCATGATGCAGACATCTTCCGGGTATCGCACCATGGCGGGAAATCGGGGATACAACAACATGAACGACGAGCTTTGTCGTATGCTGCAGTGCTACTGCTGTGCAGATGCTCTCTGTGACTGCTTTTAATTTGGGCGGTGAGTATGTTTAGAAAGAAGACTCCAGCGGCGAGATTGTCTTTCGCAGGGATTTTACTTGCGCTTTCCTGGGTCACTCTCTTTTTGGCCGGGTTTATCCCGGGGATGGAGTTGACTTTGTTTGCGTTGTCCTCCTTTTATGTCATTTTAGTGGTGGGAAAAACCTCCATTGTGAACGGGTGGATTTTTTATGCCGCTTCCTGTATCCTTTCGATGATCAATATGCCGGATAAGATGGGCCTTCTGCCCTATGTCCTTTTTTTTGGATTGTATCCATTGATAAAGTACTATGCGGAGAGTTTGAAAAAAAATGTACTGGAGTATGTTCTCAAACTTTCTTTTTTCAATGGGGCCTTTGCCTTGATGCTTTTTGTGCTTAAAAGCGCATTTTTAGGAGAAATCCGGGTGCCGGATCTTCCGCTCCCGGTCATCATTCTAGGGGGGCAGGCCGTGTTTTTGGTTTATGACAGATTGTTGACTCTGCTTTACGACTATTTTAACAGAAGATTTCACGGCAGCATTGAAGGAAGGATGTAAAACGGCCATGGTGCCATTATCGACGCGGATGCGTCCTCAGGATCTGGAAAGCTTTTTTGGGCAGGACCACTTTATGTATAAGGGGTCCTTGCTTTACAATGCCATAAAAAATAAAACCTTTGATTCTGCTATTTTCTTCGGCCCTTCCGGCACCGGGAAGACTACATTGGCAAGGATCATTGCCAAAGAGATGGATTCCGGCTTTTATGAACTGAATGCATCTACCTGCGGAACGAAAGAACTGAAGGAGATCCTTGAAAAAAGCCAGGATCGTCTTTTTGGGCTTCAAAAGGAGCACACTTATCTTTATGTAGACGAGTTTCATCGGTGGAACAAGCTGCAGCAGGACTCCCTTTTGAAAGCTCTGGAAGAGGGCATCGTTCGTTTTATTGGCAGCACTACAGAAAATCCATATTTCTCCATAAATAATGCCATATTGAGCCGGGTTCGTTCCATCTATGAATTCAAAAAACTCAGTCCGGAGAATGTGTTTTCCATTCTGGAACATGCCCTGAAAGACACAGAGAGGGGACTGGGAAAGCAAAATCTGGAGTATGACGAGGACGCATTGAAGGCTCTTTCGGAAATGGCGGGAGGAGATGCCAGGGTGGCTTTGGATACCCTGGGTTTCATTGCCGACAATTTGCCTCTGGAAGGCCGCATCAGCCTCGGTGCTGTTCAGGAAGCCATGCAGAAGCAAACTTTGTTCTACGATAAAAAGGAAGATAAATACAACCTGCTTTCTGCTCTGCAGAAAGCTATTCGGGGCAGCGATCCAGATGCCGCTATTCATTATCTGGCGCGGCTGATAGACGGAGGCGCCGATGTGGTGATGATCGGAAGACGACTTTTGGTCATTGCCAGCGAAGACATCGGGATGGCGTATCCTCAGGCGGTGAGCATTGTCACATCCTGCGTCCAGGCAGCCCAAATGGTGGGATTTCCTGAGGCGAGGATCAATTTGGCGCAGGCCGTGATCCTTCTGGCCTCTTCTCCCAAAAGCAACTCCTCCATACTGGCCATAGATGGCGCTTTGGCCGACCTGCGCCGCAGAAACATTGATGATGTCCCTGCTCACCTCAAGGATTCTCATTATGCAGGAGCAGAAAAACGGGGCATTGGCCTTTCCTATAAATACCCCCATGCCTTTGGGGGCTATGTGGAACAGCAGTATCTGCCGGATAATCTTTACCGTGAAAAAGTCAGATATTATGTTCCAACCCAAAACGGCAAAGAAGGCGCTTTTGCCAGATTTCTCGAAAGCCTGAGAAGGGGGGACGGCAATGATGATTAAAGTCGCAGAGCATGCCGGGTTTTGCTTTGGCGTAAAAGAAGCTCTTCGAAAAACAGAAGAGACCATCGAAAAATACAGGGGACAGGATGTTGAAATCTATACCTGCGGGCCTTTGATCCATAATCGGATCGTAACCGGTGAGCTGAAGGAAAAAGGTGTTTTCGAGATCCAGTCACCGGATGAGGCGGTTTCGGGATCTATTGTCATCATAAGATCCCATGGCGAACCGGAAGAATTCTACCGGGAGGCAGAAAAATTGGGGCTTCAGATCGTTGATGCTACCTGCCCGTATGTTTCTAAGATCCATCGGCTGGTGAAAGATGCTTCGGCGGAAGGCCGGAATATCCTTGTGGTAGGTGATGCAGGGCATCCGGAGGTCTTGGGAACGGTGGGCTGGGCCGGCTCTCGCTGCCAGGTCATAGACAGTCTGGATATGGCCCGCAAGGTGGATTTTGACCACATAACCATGGTGGCGCAGACCACCATCACAGAAGAACTTTGGCGAAGTGTAGCGGATTATTTCCAGTCCTGCAAAGAGGATTTTACAGCGATTCATACTATTTGCAGCGCTACAACGGAGCGCCAGAAAAGCTGTGAAAAGCTGGCCGGGGAATCTGATTTGATGGTAGTGATCGGGGATCGCAAAAGTGCGAATTCCACGAAGCTTTTTGAAATTGCCTCAAAAAACTGCGAAAAAACATATTTTGTTGAGAATCCGACAGATTTACCATTGAAAGAAATCATAAAATGCGATAGAATAGGTGTTGCGGCAGGAGCGTCTACTCCTGAACGTATAATTAAGGAGGTTATTGCTACCATGAGTGAAGTTCTCACTGAAAACAAAGAAATGATGTCCCAGGACGCTGCTGTAAACACCGCAGTCGAGGAAGACGAAGATGAAGAAATGAACATGATGAATGATTTTCTCGAGCAGATCGACAAATCTCTCAGGTTACCCAACCGCGGAGAAATCGTCGAAGGTGAAATCGTACAGGTCACCAGCAGAGAAATCGTCGTGAATCTCGGATGTAAGAAGGATGGCGTCATTCCCAAGGATGAGCTGGTTCTTGAAGGCGAGCAGGATCTTAATGTGCTTTATAAGGAAGGCGATGTGATCCAGGCGAAAGTCATTAAGACAGACGACGGCGACGGAAACATTTTGTTGTCACGTAAAAAGCTCGAAGTCATAGAGCATTGGGATGAAATCAATGATGCCCTTGACAATAAATTAGTGGTCAACGCAAAGGTCGTCAAAGAAGTCAAAGGCGGCGTGATCGCAATGTATAAGGAAGTTTCCGGCTTTATCCCCATGTCCCAGCTTTCGGACAAATTTGTGGAAAAAGCAGACGAGTTCATTGGCAAGACTTTGCCGGTGAAAGTCAGCCGGGTAGATCAGAAGAGAAACAAGGCTGTATTCTCCCACAAAGCTTACCTTGCGGAAGAAAAACAGAAGAAGGTCCAGGAAGTTTGGGACGCTCTTCATGTTGGCGATGTAGTGGAAGGCGTAGTGATGCGTTTTACGGATTACGGTGCCTTTGTTGATATCGGCGGTATTGACGGACTTTTGCACATTTCTGAGATCTCCTGGGGCAAGCTGAAGCACCCGCAGGAAGCTCTTGAGATCGGACAGAAAGTTCAGGTCAAGATTCTTTCCATGAACAGCGAAAAAGGAAAGATCTCTCTTGGTCTCAAGCAGAACCAGCCGGAACCATGGATGATCATCGATGAAAAATATCAGGTCGGACAGGTTATCGAAGGCAAAGTTGTGCAGATCAAAGAATACGGTGCCTTTGTGGAATTGGAACCCGGCCTTGACGGACTGGTTCATATTTCTGAGATCGCTCACAAGCGCGTGACCAACATTGCAGATGAGCTTACCGTTGGGCAGGAAGTATCTGCAAAGATTCTCGAAATCGATAAAGAGAGAAGACGGATCAGCCTTTCCATCAAAGAAACCATCGAACCCTCTCTTATGGAGGAAGCTGCAGAAGCTGTTTCCGAAGCGATTGAAAAAGGCAAGGAAATGATCGCAGAGGTTGCTGAAGATGTGGCCGAAAAAGTTGCAGATGTTGTAGAAGATATCAAAGAAAAGATCGAAGACTAATTTATTGAAGCTTTAAGACGAGCTGCTTCGGGGACAAGAAGGGATTCCTTTTTCGCCGGGGCAGCTCGTTTGAGTTATGGAGACCATATGAAAAACATCGTCCTCATCGGGATGCCGGCTTCCGGAAAAAGCACTGTCGGCGTGATATTGGCCAAAACACTGGGAAAAGATTATCTGGATACTGATCTTCTGATTCAGAAGAAAGAAGGAGAGCTCCTGCAAACCCTCATCGACAGAGAGGGGATGGAGGCTTTTTTGAAAGCAGAGGAGAGAGCCCTGCTGTCCATTGACGCAGAAAATACAGTCATTGCCACCGGTGGGAGTGCTGTGTACAGCGAATCCGCCATGAAGCACCTTGCCCAAAGTGGGGATATTGTTTATTTAGAATTGCCCTTGGAGACCATTGCAGAGCGGCTGGATAATATCAATACCCGTGGGATCGCCATGAAAAAAGGGGAGACGCTGGAAAGTCTGTATCAAAAAAGGATACCCCTATATGAAAAATATGGGGATATCCTGATCCACTCCCAGGGAAAAACCGTGGAACAAACGGTGGAAGCTATTATTTCAAAGCTTCCGCAATAAGTTCTTCTGCATTCTTCAGTGTGGTATCCGTGATTTGAAGGCCCCCTGTGAGACGGGCGATTTCGCTCACTTTTTCCATGTGATCCAGGGCCTTGACCTGGCTTTCTGTTCGCTCTCCTACTGTTGCCTTTTCAATACGATAGTGCCTGTCAGAAAAAGCGGCGATTTGAGGAAGATGGGTGATGCAAAGAACCTGGTGCTTTTTGGAGATCTCACGGAGTTTTTTTCCCACTACGCTGGCGGTGATGCCGCTGATGCCGCTGTCGATTTCATCAAAGATCATGGTGGGGATGCCTGCATAGTCCCCAATAACGGATTTAAAGGCCAGCATGATCCTGGAAATCTCTCCCCCCGAAGCCACTTTAACCAAAGGCTTCGGTAGTTCTCCCTTGTTGGTGACAAGAAGAAATTCCACACTGTCCATGCCTTTTTCGGAGTATATGAGGTCACTCTCTTCTTTTTCCTGAAAAGAGACCGAAAGGGCAGCATCTTTGAAATGCAGTTCCTGTAGTTCTTTTGTGATCCTTTCTTCCATAAGGAGAGCCACTTTTTTTCTCGCATGGCTGAGAGCGGAAGAAGATTCTGTGAGCTTTGCCTGTGCATCAGCCAGTTCCTGGCTGAGTTTTTTTGTATAGCCATCCGCATCCTCTATCTTTGTCAGGGCTTCCTGAAGTTCTTCCCGTTGGGTCAGAACTTTTTCCAGGGTACCGCCGTGTTTTTTCTTGAGATTTTCCAAAGAATCCAGTCTTTTGATCATCCGGTCCAGTTCTTCGGGTTGGTAGGAAACAGATTCTTTTGCCTTGCGGATATCGGAACGAAGGTCGTCGATACGGTAAAAACAATCGTTCAAAGCTGCAGCAAAGGAACGAATATCCTGAGAATAAGCGCCGGCTTCCTCCAGAAGATGCAAGGAGCGGCTCATGCCGTCCAGGGCGGAGGGGAATTCTGTCCCGTCGAAAAGGATCTGGTATGCCTCGGAAAGGCGGTTGTGTATCAATTCGCTGTTTTGCATGACGCTGATGCTTTCGGAAAGTTCCTCATCTTCATAGAGACGAGGGGCAATCTCTTCTATTTCTTTCAGCTGAAAAGCCATGAAATCCCGTTGCTTTTCCGTGTCGTCTTTCTGTTTGAGAAAGTGGGAAAGCTCGTGCTTCCGAGCGGCATAATCCCGGTAATCCGTTGCTACGGCCTTGGCCAGTTCTTTAATTTCGGAGGAACCGTAAGCATCGAGAAGAAGAAGGTGCTGCTCCGGGTCCAGCAGGGACTGGTGATCATATTGCCCATGGATGTCTGCGAGACCTTTACAGACCTTGGAAAGAAATGCAACAGAGACCAAGGTACCGTTGATGCGGCAGGTGTTGCGGCCTTCGGCCTGAATCTCCCGGGTGATATCCACAGACTGCTCCGAAAGGCCTGTCACAAGTTCGTTTTCCAGAAGAAGAGAGAGGATGCGGGGATCTTCGGTACGAAAAGATAGTTCGATGACGGCCTTATCTTTGCCGCTTCGAACGTATGCAGTATCGGCCCTGCTCCCAAGGGCAAGGCTGATGGCTTCAATGAGTATGGATTTACCTGCACCGGTTTCACCGGTAAAGATATGAAAGCCTTGATGAAAATCAAGGCTGACGGAATCGATAACTGCAAAATCTTTGATAGATAAGTGTGTGAGCATGAGACACCTCACTAAGTAAGCTATTTGATCATTTCGGTGAATTGGTTGACCAGTGCCGGTACATTTTCAGGATCATTGGCTACCAGAAAAATGGTGTTGTCTCCCGCAATGGAGCCGATGATGTTGGGAAAGTTCATACTGTCGATGGCTTCGCCTGCGGCGTTGGCGCAGCCGGAAAGAGTCTTGATCACAATGATGTTTCCGGAAGAGGCCACAGTCTTTATGGTTTCTTTGAAAATAGTGATGAATCGGTCTGAAAGAGGCTGATCCTGGTTTACTCCTACGGTATATTTATAACGCCCGCTGGGAGAAAGAGTCTTGATCAGCTGCAGCTCTTTGATATCGCGGGAGATAGTCGCCTGGGTCACATTGTAGCCGCTTTTTTTCAGCAAATCTACAAGCTTGTCTTGGGTTTCCACTTCATAAGTATTGATAAGATCCAAAATCTTATTTTGTCTGGAATATCTCATACGGTCCTCCGAATAACGCGGGAACTGCTTCGCATCCCTGCGGTGCATAATTATAACTGCTATTTTGTTATTATAGCATACATCTTTTGGACATAAAAGAGGGAATATGCTATAATATTCACACTTGTATATCAAAATACGGATCCGGGCAGTGCATAAAAGGAATACAAAAACAGGAGAAAATATGGTAATACTGGGAATTGATCCTGGATATGCAATTTTAGGATATGGCATTGTAGAACAGAAAGGGAACCGCTTTTCCGCAAAAGGATATGGGGCTGTTACCACGAGGGCAGAGGAGAAGATGCCGGAGCGGCTTCGCATCCTTTATGCAGAGTTGGTTCAAATCATCGAAACTTACCAGCCGGATGTGGTCTCCATTGAAGAGCTTTTTTTCAACAAGAACACAAAGACTGCGCTTATGGTGGGACAGGCCCGGGGAGTCGCCCTGTTGGCCTGCGCCAATGCCGGAGTGGAGATCTACGAATATACGCCTTTGCAAATAAAACAAGGTCTTGTGGGTTACGGGCGGGCTGAAAAAAATCAGGTGCAGCAAATGGTGAAGACCCTGCTCAATTTGCAGGAGATCCCAAAGCCGGACGATGTGGCGGACGCGCTGGCGGCAGCTATATGCCATGGCCATGCGGCCAACTACCATAAAAGGATCCCTCAAAAATGAAACCATCGGAAAGGAAATTACAATGATCCATTATCTGAGAGGCATATTAACTATGAGCTTTGAAGGGGGCCTGGTGCTGGAGACAGCCGGGGGCGTGGGGTACATGGTTTTTGTCCCTGAAAACTCAATTTTGTACCAGCAGATGGGAGAGGGAGAGACACTGGTATTCACCGCCATGATTGTGCGGGAGGACGATGTGAGCCTTTATGGTTTTGCAGATCAGGATTCTCTGGACATGTTCCAAAAGCTTCGCTCTGTAAACGGTGTGGGTGCCAAAGCGGCATTGGCCTTGCTTTCCGCCATGCCTTTGGATCATCTTCAAAAAGCAATTTTGTTCGAAGATCCGGATACTTTGACCAGAGCCAACGGTGTGGGCAAAAAAACAGCCCAGCGCATCGTACTGGAATTGAAGGATAAAATCGGATTTTTAAACTCTGATATTCTTGAAATAGGAATGGAAGGCGAAATCATATCGTCGAATTCCGGGAAAGAAGAAGCTATTGAGGCTCTCATTAGCCTGGGTTACAGCCGCAGTGAAGCAGCAGCTGCAGTTCAGGGGATTAAAGGGGACAACCTTACCGCAGAAGAATACATCAAACGGGCACTGCGGAGCATCACTTCCTGAAAAGCAAGCTGGAAAAGCAGTCTGTAGGCTACCTGGAGAAATGAGGAAGAAAAATGGATCTGGATGAACGAATCACCGCTACTGAGGAACGACGTGAAGACGAGGAGATGGAAACCAACCTTCGTCCCAAACGATTTCAGGAGTATGTAGGGCAAAAAAGTGTTACTGAGAATCTGAAAATATATATTGAAGCGGCCAAGATGCGAAAAGAGCCCCTGGACCATGTCTTGTTTTATGGCCCTCCCGGTTTGGGAAAAACCACATTGGCGGGAATCATCGCCAATGAGATGGGGGTGGACCTTCGGATCACTTCCGGTCCGGCCATAGAGCGAGCTGGAGATCTGGCGGCAATTCTTACCAACCTCAACGATCACGATGTGCTTTTTATTGATGAGATCCATCGTTTGAACCGTTCCATCGAAGAAGTTCTGTATTCCGCCATGGAAGACTTTGGACTGGATCTGGTCATTGGAAAAGGCCCTTCGGCCAGATCCATTCGTATTGATCTGGCCAGGTTTACCTTGATCGGTGCCACTACAAGGGCTGGCAGCCTTTCGGCCCCCCTTCGGGATCGGTTTGGTGTGGTTTGTAAATTTGAAATGTATACCATTGAAGAGCTGGCGAAGATTATTCGACGCTCTGCAGAGATCCTTAATGTGGAAATTGATGAAGCCTCTCTTCTGGAAATGGCCAAAAGGTCCCGTGGAACGCCCCGAGTAGCCAATCGTCTCCTGAAAAGGGTGCGGGATTTTTCACAGGTAAAAGGGGATGGGATCATCGACCTGGAGATCACAAGGCAGACCCTGAAAGCTTTGGGAATCGATGAAAGAGGGCTGGAAAGCCTGGATCGGGAGATCCTTTCAGTGATCATTGACCGCTTTCGTGGAGGTCCTGTGGGAATCGATACCATCGCTGCGGCTATCGGTGAGGAACGGGTAACCATAGAGGACTTATATGAACCCTACTTGATACAAAGCGGTTTTCTTCACCGGACACAAAAAGGAAGGATGGTTTCTGATGAGGCCTATCGTCATTTGGGCTTGCAGATCCCCGGCAGTGAGCAGATGGCTATTGAAAAGTAGGAGAAATCCAAAGCTGAAAGGTTTTCAGAACATGGGCATTAATAAAAAAATTAACGGTCATAGAAAACACCTGGTTTTTATCCTCTTTCTATTGATGTTACAGGTGTTTGCAGTCCAACAGGTTGTTTTTGGAGATGATTTACCTAAAATGGTCAAAATTGGCCTGTTTTATTCGTCGGGAGCACTTACAGACTGCACCTTGGAAAGTGGAGCCGGTTTTGTTCTGGGAACGGTAGATGGTGATAACTTCACCCAGACTCTTCCCCTTCCGGCCTTCGTCAAAATCATTGCTACGGTGGAGCACGATGCGGTGACGCTGCGGGATGAAGAAGGGGTCTTGATTGCCGCCGATCTTGCCAATACCACCTGTATTATGCCCGGTGACTACCCAGAAGGTGGGAAGATCAAAGTGGAAGGAAAAGAATACAGAGGCGGCATAATGTTTCGGAAAAGTACCGGCGAAAAACTGACGGTGATCAATTATTTGGAACTGGAAGAGTATCTTTACGGTGTGGTGCATCTGGAAATGGGACAGAGCAATCCTCTGGAAGCATTAAAAGCCCAGGCCGTCACTGCGCGAAGCTTCACAGCGAAAAATCTGGGAAAACACAGCAGCCTTGGGTTTGATCTTTGCAACACCACAAATTGCCAGGTATACGGCGGATGCGGCGCAGAATTTGAAAATACCAGCCGGGCCGTTGATGAGACCGCAGGCATGGTGATATGGGCGGAGGGAAAACCTGCGGATGTATATTATCATAAGAACAGCGGTGGATATACTTTGAGTATTGAGGAGGTCTGGTCACAACCTGCTTCTCATTTGAAAGGAAAAAAGGACGAGTATTCTCCCAATTATCCGTGGACGGCAACTCTCACATTTGATACAATAGCACAAAAGCTTTCTGCGGCAGGTTATGATATTGGAAGCGTTTCCTCTGTTCAGATTACCGAAAGAACGGCCTTGGGCGTTGTCTCCAAGCTCACTGTAAAAGGCGAAAAGGGTTCCGCTGTACTGGAAAAAGAAAAGATTCGTACTGTGTTTGGTGCGACTGTCATTCGCTCTCGCTTGTTTCAGATTAGTGGGGAAGGGCAGAGCATTGTGGCAGACAGGACTGTGGCAGTGAAGGCAAATACCAAAAGCGGCAACGCCGGTGATGATGTTTATGTATTAAATTCTTCCGGAAAGTCCGTGTCTGTAAAAAAGGCACAAATCTATGTCAGCAATGGCAGTAAGGTTTCGGCGCCTTCTGCTGCGCAGTCTGGTGCCGGAGACAGCAAAATTACGGGAAACAGCGTGGTAGCCACCGGCAGCGGTTATGGCCACGGGGTGGGAATGTCCCAGGACGGCGCCATTGCCATGGCAAAAGCCGGCTTGACTTATGAAGATATCCTGAAGTACTATTTTACGGATATCGAAATTCACTGAAACCAGAGGTATCCATGCATATAAACGATTTTGATTACGATCTTCCTGAAGGGCTCATCGCCCAGCATCCCACGGAACAGCGGGACCACTCCCGGCTTTTGGTGGTGGATCGAAAGACCGGCAAAACGCAACACCGCCATTTTTACGATGTGTTAGAATACCTCCATCCCGGGGACTGCCTCGTTCTGAACAATTCAAGGGTGTTGCCCGCCCGGCTGTTCGGTGTGAAAGAGGGAACGGGAGCAAAAGTCGAATTTCTTCTGATCAAAAGACTGGAAGGGGATGTATGGGAAACCATGGTAAAACCGGGGAAAAGACTAAAACCCGGGGATACCGTTTTGTTTTCTCAGGAGCCTTTTCTGAGTGCCGATGTTCTGGATTTTGGGGAGGACGGTACAAGAACCGTCCGCTTTCATTATGCACAGGAAAAAATAAAGTTCCTGGAACTGTTGGAAGAATTGGGGGCCATGCCTCTTCCACCGTATATTGAAAGAGAAAGCGAAACGGTGGACAAAGCCAGGTATCAGACTGTTTACAATGATGCCGAAAAAGAGGGCTCTGTGGCGGCTCCCACGGCGGGACTTCATTTTACGGAAGAACTTCTGAAGGCGGCGGAGGAAAAAGGAATCAGGATTGCGAGAGTCACCCTGCATGTGGGGATCGGGACTTTCCGCCCGGTGAAGTGCGAGATCATTGAAGAGCATAAGATGCACTTTGAAGAATATGAGATCGATGAGGTCAATGCGGCCATTATCAATGAAACAAAGGCGGCGGGCGGCAGGATTATCGCCGTGGGAACCACCTCCACCAGAACGCTGGAAAGCGCTTCGGACGAAGCCGGCGTGGTAAAGGCAGGCACCGGAAGTACCGGCATCTTTATTTATCCTGGGTATCGATTCAAAGTGGTGGATAGTCTGATCACCAATTTTCACCTCCCCAAGTCTACCTTGCTGATGCTGATTTCCGCTCTGTATGACAGGGAAAAGATCCTTGCCGTCTACAAAGAGGCAGTGAAGGAAGAATATCGTTTTTTCAGCTATGGCGATGCCATGATCATTATATAAAAGGTAGGAACGAATGCACGCAGTAACTTACGAACTGATAAAAACAGATGAAAAAACAAAAGCAAGGAGAGGGCGCCTTCATACTCCCCATGGGACCATTGAAACCCCTGTGTTTATGCCTGTGGGCACTGCCGCTACGGTGAAGGCCATGCGGCCGGAAGAAGTGAAGGAACTGGGGGCCTCCATCATCCTTTCTAATACCTATCATCTCTATCTTCGCCCCGGGCACGAATTGGTCCGGGAGGCAGGAGGACTGCACAAATTTATGAACTGGGACCGGGCCATCCTTACGGACAGTGGCGGGTTTCAGGTTTTCAGTCTGGGGGATCTTCGGAAAATTTCCGAGGAAGGGGTAGCCTTCCGTTCTCATATTGATGGTTCCAAGCATTTTTTCACTCCGGAAAAATCCATTGAGGTGCAAAATGCCCTGGGATCGGATATTATTATGGCTTTTGATGAATGTGCGCCTTATCCTGCAGAACGGGATTACATTAAAAGATCTTTGGAACGTACCACACGGTGGTTGGCAAGATGCAAGGAAGCCCATAAAAATACAGAAAACCAATCTCTGTTTGGCATCATGCAGGGAGGGATGTATCAGGATCTCCGCTACCAAAGCGCCATGGAGATCGTGGATCTGGATCTGCCGGGCTATGCCATCGGCGGACTGTCCGTGGGGGAACCAAAGGAGGTGATGTACGAAGTCATGGATTATTGTGTCGATTACCTTCCTCAGAATAAACCTCGCTATCTGATGGGTGTGGGCAGTCCCGACTGCCTTTTTGAAGGGGTGGAAAGAGGTATCGATATGTTTGACTGCGTACTGCCTACCCGGATCGCAAGAAATGGAATGGCACTGACTTCCGGAGGCCGGGTAACCATAAAAAACGCCCAGTATGAAAGGGACTTTTCGCCTCTGGATGCGGAATGCGACTGTTATACCTGTCGGAATTACTCCAGGGCATATCTTCGCCATCTTTTTAAGTCCAACGAGATCCTTTCCTCCATGTTGCTGACCAATCATAACCTTCATTTCCTTGTGAAAACCATGGAGCGCATTCGGACAGCCATTGAAGAAGATCGGTTTGGAGAATATAAGAAGAGCTTTTTTGAAAAATACGGAAGGTTTTAAATAAAGGAGAAAACAACCCATGCCTATCATTGTGCCAAGAAATTTACCCGCCTATAAAACACTGAAAGACGAAAATGTCTTTGTCATGAACGAGGCCAGAGCCCACAAACAGGATATCCGCCCGCTCAGGGTGGCTATTGTAAATCTTATGCCCACCAAGGAAGTGACGGAGACACAGCTGATCCGTCTCCTGGCAAATACTCCGCTTCAGGTGGAACTGCAGCTTCTCACCATGGATTCCCACGAATCCAAAAATACAGAACGGGATCACCTGGAAAACTTCTACAAGACCTTTGAAGAAATCAAAAATCAGCGTTTTGACGGTATGATCATAACTGGAGCCCCTGTGGAGTTCCTACCTTTTGAAGAAGTTGACTACTGGAAAGAACTGTCAGATATCATGACCTATACAAAGAAGAACGTGTTCAGCACTCTTCACATTTGCTGGGGTGCCCAGGCCGGGTTGTATCATCATTTTGGGATCAATAAGTATGTACTGCCGGAAAAACTTTTCGGAGTATACCCCCACAAGCTGAAGGACAAAAAGTCCGAACTGACCAGAGGCTTTGACGAGATCTTTTATGTGCCCCACAGCCGGAATACCCAGGTGAAAAAAGAGGATATTCAGAATGTTCCCGAACTGAAGATCCTGGCCGAATCAGACCTCGCCGGCGTCCATCTTCTCTGCACGAAAGACAAGAGGATGATCTTCCAGCAGGGCCATGCGGAGTACGACAAAGACACCTTAAAACTGGAATATGAACGGGATCTGGCAAAAGGCCTCCCCATAAATGTTCCTATGAACTATTTTGAACATGACGACCCTTCGAAAAAAATTGTAGTTCGCTGGAGTGGCCATGCAAATCTGTTTTATGCCAACTGGCTGAACTATGTCTATCAGGAAACGCCTTTCAATCTGGAAAAGCTGGAAGACATGTAGTAAAAACAGGCTTTAAAAAGAAAGGGAACGAATGGAAAGACAAATTTGCCAGCATAAAGAAGATTGTGGTGGGTGCCTGTATCAAGGCACCCCTTATCTTGATCAGGTAAAGATAAAGGAAGCAGAGGTTCTGCGCCTTTTTCAGGAAAAAGAAATTGAAATAGGACGTTATCACGGTATTGTGCAAAGTCCTGTGGAGTTTGGGTACCGCAATAAAATGGAGTATACCTTCGGAGATGAAGTAAAAGACGGAGAAATGACCCTGGGGATGCACAAACGGGGACGGTTTATGTCTGTGTTTACCACCGACCATTGTCAGCTTGTGGACCCGGACTTTAATCTCATTCAGAGAGCAGTACTGGATTTTTGCGTGAAAATGGGCTATCGGCAATATCACCGGAAGTCCCACGGGGGGTTTTTAAGAAATCTGATCCTTCGAAAAGGAGAACTTACGGGGCAGCTTTTGGTCAACCTTGTTACCACCACTGCCATTGCTTTGGACGAAAAGGCTTTTGTCAGCGAACTTTTGGAGCTTCCCCTCAGAAATACCATCGTTGGTATTCTCCATACCATGAACGACAACATAGCAGATGCCGTCAATTGCGAGGAGATGAAACTCCTTTACGGCAGGGATTACTATGAAGAATCCCTGATGGGCCTGGGATTTGAAGTAAGCGCTTTCTCTTTCTTTCAAACGAACATTCTGGCCATTGAACGCCTGTATGAAGAGGCCCTGTCTTTTGTGGAAGATTTTTCGGGTAAAACAGTGTTTGACCTTTATTCCGGAACAGGCACCATAGCGCAGACCGCTGCCCAAAAAGCCGCACGGGCCGTTGGGGTGGAAATTGTAGAAGAAGCGGTAGAAGCTGCCCAAAGAAATGCAGCCTTAAATGGATTGGACAACTGCACCTTTATTGCCGGAGATGTCTTGAAAGTATTGGATACTATTGAGGAGAAACCGGATGTGATCATTTTGGATCCTCCCAGATCCGGGATCCATCCCAAGGCTTTTCAAAAAATAATGAATTATGGTGTTAAAGAAATACTTTATGTTTCCTGTAATCCAAAGACAATGGTAGAAAACCTGGTGAATGCAAAGGCTTTCGGCTATCAGGTCAAGGATTTGAAGGCGTATGATAATTTCCCGTATACAAGGCATATTGAGACGGTCGCTCTTCTTTCTATGGAATAGGGATTTAGATTTTGATTAAAATTCCAGAGTGAATTGTGTCCCAACAGAAGGCTTTGAGACTACCTCTATTCTGACACCGTGTCTGTCCGCAATTTGCTTTGCAATCTGCAGACCTATGCCGGTTCCATTCTTGTTGAGTTCAGAAGCTGACTTGTAAAACCTTTCAAAAATATATGGCAAATCCTCCTCGGGGATTCCGATTCCATGATCCTTTATGGAAACTGTCCTGCCGGTATGTGATATGGTAACAACACTGCATTCGGGGGAAAATTTAATGGCGTTGTCGATAATAATCATAAACATTTGCCGAATCCGCCCATAGTCTCCGGTCACTTTACATATTGTAGGAGCTTCTTCGTATTCAACGGTAATTTCCTTATGTAATGCCTTGTTGCGCGCACTTCTCACCACATCACTTAACACCTCACAGAGGTTCAGCTCCTGCATTTCAATGGTAAAGTCAGTATTTTGGAGACGAGATAAATCCAGCAGGTCGTCCACAAGCCTCTGCAAAAATACGCTTTCATTCAGCATTTGCTGATAGTATTCCTTGATCAACGCAGGGTCGGTGACTACTTCTTCGTTAAGAGCTTCCAGAGACCCTCGGATCACGGTGATAGGAGTACGGAGCTCATGGGAAACATTAGCCACAAAATCCCGGCGGAGCTGGGTCAGCTTCTCACTTTCACGACTGGCAATGGCAAGGCGTGTACCAAGAGTATCAATGGCGGAAGCAAGCTCCCCGATTTCATCGTTGGACTGGACCCCGGTTTTGGCAGAATAGTCGCTTCCCGCCAGTCGAACCGCAGAAGTCGTCATTTTTTTCAGCGGTTTTGTAAAGGAAACTGCCAAAAAAATGGACAGGATAATGGACAGTAAAAGTGCGAAAAGAACGCTGATGGATAAGATACGAAACCCCTGTCCAATGGCATCATCAATGCCTTTTACCGGGGAATGCAGCAGCAAAGCGCCTACGATGGCACCATCTTTCTGGATGGGTGTTCCGATGGTAAGGGTAGGGGCCTCCAATAAATCACTGAATCCTTCACTGAACGTAGTATCCCCTTGAAAAACGTTCTTTACCACCGTGTCGGCGTCCTTGGGGAGATCCGTGTAATTGAAGGAGGAATTGCTTCTGGGACCGATTGTAATCAGGTCAAGATTCTCATCCACAATCCATACATCGGCGTTAGCAATGTCATTTAAATAGCGTAGGTAGGCCATATAGCCACCTTGGCTGCCGTTCATCATTCCCTGTCGTGGGCCGGAACTGTACTGTGCTTCCTCCAGCAAGCCGGACAGAGTGGCCGCCATTTTTGTGGCTCTGGTCTCAAGCTCTGATTTTTGCACCTCTATGGTATGGGCTTTAAAGAGCGTCATGAAAATGCCGCCGATGATGAAAGAGAACAACAGCAGCGTTGCTGAAAAATATAAAATGAGTCTATGTACAATTTTACTTTTCATCATATCTTTTCCTCGAATTTGTAGCCAACTCCCCAGATTGTTTTGATCTCCCAATCATCGTGGGGAACGATTTCAAGTTTTGCACGAAGTCGTTTGATGTGGGAATCCACTGTTCTGTTATCTCCAAAATAATCATAACCCCATAAGCTGTTTAATAGGTTGTCCCGTGAAAAGACTTTATTTTTATTTGTTGCCAGTGTCCACAATAACTCAAGTTCTTTTTTTGTCAGTGAAATGTTAACTCCGTCAATGGCCACAGTATAATCATCGAGATTGACTGTTAGATTGCTGAAGACAAATATTTTTTGTACTGCCTGTTCAGATTGGGAAATGCGTCGTAAAACAGCACGAATCCTGGCCATAACTTCTCCGGGAGAGAAGGGCTTTACAATATAGTCGTCGGCACCTATGTCAAGTCCCATTATCTTTTCGAAGTCTTCTCCTCTTGCGGTCACCATGATAATCGGAACATTTGAAGTTTTTCTGATTTCACGGCATACCTCAAAACCGTCCATTTGGGGCATCATAACGTCCAGCAAGATAACGTCCGGATTGGATTTCTGAAACAGCTCCAGAGCCATCAGTCCGTCATGGGCAATCTGCGTGGAAAACCCCTCTTTCTTTGCGTATTCCTCCAATATAGAAGTGATCTGCTTATTGTCATCTGCAATTAAAATGCCTGGCATAAACTTTCCTCCATAAAATAGAATGTATCATAACTGATTATAGCATACTGCCAAATAAGAATTGTGGCAAAAGTGTGTTATGAATAATGGAAATGACTTAATGAAAGAAAAGAAAAAACATAATTTTGCCATACCTTAAAGGTATCATTTCTTCATAGCAAAGAAAACATGTTTACGAAACAAGGAGGTAATGAAAATGAAAAGTGTAAAAAGAACCCTTATGATCGGAGCTGTCGTGGCAATGTTTGGGGCGTTAACGGTGAACGCCTACGCAGCCGCTTCCAACAGCACACCTGCTGAACTGGCTGCCAGTTTGACGGGCAGGACAGTAGAAGCGGTGACTGCTGAGAGATATGAAACGGGAAAAACCTATGGCACGATAGCGAATGAAGCAGGGAAGTTGGAAGAATTCCAAAGCGAAATGATCCAAGTAAAGAAAGCAGTATTGGAAGAAAAAGTAGCGGACGGAATAATGACGCAGGAGAGAGCCGACAGCATTTTAAATGCGATTGAAGAAAATCAGGCCGCTTGTGATGGTACGGGTAACCTTACCGGGAACAGAATGGGTGCCGGATTCGGCAGCATGAATGGCAATGGAGAAGGAAACGGACAGGGCAACCGGCGAGGTGCAGGCGGAAATGGCCAGGGCAACGGAATTTGTCAGGCCGAATAGTCCTTAAAAATTGAATAAAGAAGTAAGCGAAAAGGATGTTTTTTCTAAAAAAGAAAAAGCATCCTTTTGCTTCGGATGACCCCACAAAATTAAATAATAATTATGTTTTTTTGTATCCTGATTCATCTTATGGTAAAAACTTAATAGAATATATAAAAAAGAATAAACTTATTTTTCTATTTCTAAAAATGAAGAAAAAAAGGATTTTTTCTTTGAATTAAAATGTTTGACAATTAAATATGAAGGGGATAATCTTTTATGATAATTATTAGAATATTTAGACAAAGATGTGGTGAAAATGATTTTTGCATATGATATAATTGAGAAAATTTAGCTATATTTTTCATTTTTCACCTGTTAAATCGAAGTAAGGGAGGAGGGGAGACAAAAAAAGGACAGTGCCAAGTGTTTTCCGCTAGCATTCATTCTTAGACAGTATTTTGAGTTATTTGGAAAGAAGGTGTTTTAGTGAGTAACGAAAAGAAAAAGGGACTTAGTCCATTCGATTTCTTCACCATCGGGTTTGGCGCTATTGTAGGAGTAGGCTGGGCCGTGTCCGTTAACAACTGGATGGCAAATGCAGGCGGACCTGTACCTGCGGCGGTAGGATATTTGTTGTCGTTGGTTTTCATGGTTCCCATTGCTTTGGCTTATGCAGAATTGACTCCGGCCCTTCCTGTTGCCGGCGGCGGCGTTGCATTCGCTTATAAAGCATTTGGACAAAAAATAGCTTTCCTCTCTGGTTGGGCAGCTGTTGGAGCATTCATTACCATTATTCCCTGGGAAGCGATCTTTATCAACAGGATCTTGTCCATGCTCTTCCCTTCGTTAGTATCCGGTACCCCGATGTATCAGGTGGCAGGCGTTGATATCTACGCAAATGCATGTGCCGTTGGTGTTGTTTTCTCGGTTGTGCTTTTCCTCTTGAACTGGTTTGGTGCCAAATCCTCTGCAGGTTTCCAGAAGGTCATGTGTGTCGCATTGCTGAGTGCAGGCCTCATCGCTATCGTTGCCGCACTCATCAAAGCAGATCCTTCCAATTTGCAGCCGATTTACGAACACGTAGAAGGTCGTGGAACTCACTCCAGCTTCTGGGGTGGTGCGATCGCTATCTTTGCCAGTTCCCCCTTCTTCCTTGCGGGATTTGAAACCATCCCCCAGGGCATCGAAGATTCTGATGGCGACATCAAGAGCGTTGGTAAAACAGTTATCGCTGCAGTGGGACTTGCCTGCATCTTCTACGCATTGATTCTGTTCTCCCTTGGTTTGGCTATGCCGTGGCAGGAATTCTACGGACTCACGACCCCGGCCGCTTCCAACATGTTTAAACTGATCTATACAGGCGGAGCAGGAACTCTCCTTTGGGTCATTATCCTTGTAGGTGCCCTGGCCGGACTTCTCACAACCTGGAATGCCTTTATGATGGCAACCCCGAGATTGATGATGGGTCTTGCGAGAGCGAGCTTGCTTCCGAAAGCCTTTGCTGGACAGAACAAGTATGGTTCACCAAAAGCAGCTTTGATTTTCTGTGGCGTGTTTGCCATTATCGGGCCTTTCGTAGGTATCGGCATCATCGACCCCTTGACTTCCTTCTCGGCTGCGGCGTTCGTACTGAGCTGGCTGATCACCGTTCTTTCACTGATCCGTCTGCGCAAGACCGAACCCGATCTTCACCGGCCATACAAAATCAAATACATGGGGATCCCATATTTTGGCGCAGCAATTGCGGTAGTGATCTTCGTTCTCTTCCTGATCCCCGGATCTGTTTGCTACATCTCGGATCTTGGTATCACCCTCTTCGTCGCATGGATGGCTTTTGGTCTGATTCTTTACCTGGTAACGATCCCAGCCAGAAATGCTATTCCCGAAGTGGAAAGAACTGCGACTCTCTACGCTCACATGAAGGAATCGTAGAAGGTGTGATTTGAAATTAGCTAAATTTTAAGTAATCAACAGTAATCAATAGTAATCGATCAATCAATATAATGTAGAGTAAAGGAGACCAAATGACGGATAGAATGCCAGCTGATGTAATCTATATGGATGTATTTTTCTACTGGGTAATGACGATGGGTGTTGTTTTGGGAGCTGATTTTTTCGCCAAAAGAAGGCTGGGAAAAAGTTCTCTGGGATATAAAGCATTAAAAATACCAAGGTATACATCTTATCTGATCGCTTCTGTCGCAACTATACTTCTTGTAGTAGGGATACTTGCGGATATGAGCGTGAATCAGCAAATGCTGACTTTCTTCGGCGTTCCTTATTTCGTCGCCTGGGTCTACTATCTGGTCAGCGTATTTCGCAGGATCAAGGCAGAGCGGGTAAGGCGTTTATAGGGACGGTATTACGGTCTCAGATTCGTTGAAGCACAGTTGGAAAACACGATGAAGCCGGTGGCAGAGATTCTGCCGCCGGCTTTTTTCTCTATCCGGCCCCATTCTGGTTGAAGTTGCCAGAAAAGTAATATATGATATTAGTGTGTAATAAACATTGTTGAAAAAGAATACGGAGGGGTGGATCATGAACCAAGTCAGCACCAGGGAACTGGTAAAACAAAAGGATTATTTGGAACTGCTTTCCCAACAATTTCCTACAATTTCCAGAGCCGCTTCTGAAGTTATCAATTTGAAAGCTATTTTAAACCTTCCCAAGGGAACCGAACATTTTCTGACGGATCTTCACGGTGAGCATGAGGCGTTCAACCACGTTATGAAAAATGGATCTGGTGTCATAAAACGAAAAATAAATGAAGTCCTGGGAAAAACCCTTTCTCAGGCAGATATCAACGAGTTGGCTTCTTTAATTTATTATCCGGAAGAAAAACTGCAACTGATGAAGGAGAAAGAAGGGCAATTGGATGACTGGTATGAAATCACCATCTATCGCTTGATCATAGTTTGTCGTGATGCCGCTTCAAAATATACCAGGTCAAAGGTAAGAAAAGCCCTGCCTCCTGATTTTGCATATATTATAGAGGAACTGATCACCGAAAACGAAGAACGATTTAACAAGAAGGAGTATTATAACAAAATCATTCGCACCATTGTGGAATTGTACCGTGCGGAGGATTTTATCATCAACATAGCCGGCGCCATTCAAAGACTGACGGTGGATCATCTGCATATCATAGGGGATGTTTATGATCGTGGACCGGGCCCCCACTATATTATGGATACGCTGATGCGCCATCATTCCGTGGATATCCAGTGGGGCAACCACGATATCGTCTGGATGGGAGCCGGGGCAGGGGATCGTGCCTGCATTGCCAATGTGGTTCGCATTTCTCTACGGTATGCCAATATGGATATTCTGGAAGAGGCATACGGGATCAACATTCTTCCACTGGCTACTTTTGCCATGACGGCTTACAAAGACGACGATTGCAAACAATTCAAACCAAAGACAAATCCCAGCGAAGCTGTCTCTGACTATGATATTGCGCTTTTGTCAAAAATGCACAAGGCCATCACCATGATCCAGTTCAAGCTGGAGCATCAGATCGTTCTGAGCCATCCTGAATATGAAATGGAGGACAGGCTGCTCCTCGATAAGATCAACTATGAAGATCACACTATTCGCATAGGAGGAAAAACCTATGCGTTAAACATCAGCATGTTCCCCACTGTAGACCTCAAGGAGCCCTGGAAGCTCACGGAAGAAGAACAATCCCTGATGGATAAGCTGAGGTATTCTTTCCTGCGAAGCGAGAAGCTGCAAAGACATATTCGCTTTTTATTCGCCAAAGGAAGCATGTATTTAAAATACAATTCCAATCTGCTCTTCCACGCTTCCCTGCCTATGAATGAAGACGGGACCTTCAAAACCATTTGCCTGAATGGAAGCGAGATCTGTGGAAAACCGCTTTTGGACAAGATGGAGCAGTGGGCCAGAGAAGCTTATTTCGGCCGGGAGAGCAAGAAAACTTCCACTGATTTTCTTTGGTATCTTTGGTGCCATCAGGATTCGCCTCTGTTTGGGAAGGACAAAATGGCCACCTTTGAACGATATCTCATCGATGACAAAACTACCCACAAAGAACACTACACTCCGTACTTTACTCTGGTGAACGACGAGAAAACCGCCATGAAAATCCTGGAGGAGTTTGGGATCGATCCGACGAAAGGACATATTATAAACGGACATGTTCCTGTAAAAACCGGGAAGGGCGAGAGCCCCATCAAGGCTAATGGAAAGCTGCTGGTGATAGACGGAGGCTTTGCCAAAGCCTACCAAAGTGAGACCGGGATCGCCGGGTATACCCTCATATACAATTCCTTTGGCTTGCAGCTTGTCAGCCATGAGCCCTTTGAATCCGTTGAAAAATCAGTGATTGATGGAATTGACATTCGCTCCACATTAAGCGTAGTAGAGAAGGTGGTTGACCGTAAATTAATATCGGATACCGATATCGGAGAAAGGATACAACAGCAGATCTATTATTTGGAAATGTTGCTTTCTGCTTATCATAAAGGTGTTATAAAGGAAAAGATTTAGTCCGTGAAAAGGAGGTCTTTAATGACTTCTGAGGCAAGGATAAGGCCGGCGGCAGAGGGCGAAAAGGAAATGCTTCCGGGTAGCCCTCTTCCGGTCCTGCTCAAATCAAGATCAGCGTGATTGGGTTGCAGGGGAGATTCTTTGGAATAGACCACCTTCAGATGCTCGATCCCGCGCTGGCGCAGTTCCTTTCGTATGACTTTTGCCAGGGGGCAGACCGAGGTTTTGGAAATGTCGGCAACTTCGAATTTTGTAGGATCCAGTTTGTTTCCTGCCCCCATGCAGCTGATGATGGGAGTGTCCGCCAATTTGGCATTCGAGATCAAAAGGATTTTGGAAGACACGCTGTCGATGGCATCTACAATATAGTCATAAGAACGGAAATCGAATTCCTGTTCTGTTTCCGGTCCGTAGTACCGACGGTGAGCCTGTACTTTGGCCGAAGGGTTGATGTCCAGGATCCTTGTCTGCATGACATCGACTTTATACTGGCCCATTGTGCTGGTAAGAGCGACAATCTGGCGGTTCAGATTTGTTTCACTTACGACATCATTATCGATGAGATCTATAGTGCCGATGCCGCAGCGTGCCAGAGCCTCTGTCGCATATCCGCCTACACCGCCGATGCCGAATACTGCAACTCTGGCATTCTCCAGTTTTTTCATATTAACTGCCCCCAAAAGGGCCTCTGTTCTTGCAAAAGGATACAATACAACACCTCGTTTTTTAATTTTAGCGGCATAAATCTACAAATTTACAAATCAAACTATACGGTAAGCGCTTTGTTCTGTCAAGAAAGGGACAAACGGCATTTTTTTCTTGACACCTATAACACAGTTGATATAATTAGATAGACTAACTAAAATGACTGAGTGAAAAAGTACAAAGCGAGAAAAGGAGTAAAGAAATGAACACCTTTGAGAGTCAATTAAACGAATTGCTTCTCGGTACCTTTCGCGACATTACGAAAGTAGAGGAATTGATCCTTCAAAAAAGCGATCCGGGGCTTTCTCTTTCTGAAGTGCATCTGATTGAAGCCGTAAGAAAAGGGAAAGAAGGAATGAAAACTGTCAGTGAACTGGCGTCTGATCTGCGGATCACAGTTCCCTCTGTGACTGTTGCAGTGAACAAACTGGTGCAGAAAGGGTATGTGGTCAAAGAACAGAATCCTGAAGATCGCCGGTCCGTATGGGTGGCGCTCACAAGAGACGGCGAGAGAATTTATCGCCTGAACAGGTACATTCACTACAAACTGGTAAGGCAGGCCGCTTCGGAACTTTCGGAGGAAGACAAAAAAGCTTTGGTCATAGGCATCAGGAATATTGATGATTTTTTCAAGAAAAAAATGGCAAAGTATGGAGGTATTAATGGGTTTTCAAATCGTAGGAACAGGGCGCGCAGTTCCGGAACACATATTGACAAATGAGGAAGTTTCCAAGCTGGTAGACACCACGGATGAATGGATCACCGTAAGAACGGGGATCAAAAGCCGATTTGTCAGCACGCACGAAACCATTACCGATCTGGCTTCCCAGGCCGCTGTGAAGGCGCTTCAAAAAGCCGGCATAGACGCCAAAGAGCTGGATCTGATCGTTTGCTCTACCGTTATGGCGGAGCACGCTTCGCCGTCTCTTTCCTGCATGGTGCAAAAGGAAATCGGTGCTACCTGTCCGGCTTTTGACATCAATGCAGCCTGCTCCGGATTTGTATATGGTCTGGATATCGCCGATGCCTACATTACTACAGGCAAAGCAGAGACGGTCCTTGTGGTAGGGGCAGAAGTCATGACGAGGCACGTGGATTGGACAGATCGTGCAAGCTGCGTATTGTTTGGAGATGGTGCTGGAGCCGTCATTCTGAAAAAAGGAGACGGCCTGAAGGCTATCCGTCTTACCGCAAAGGGCGATGACAAGCTTTTGACCATTGGCAGCACCTTCTGCAAAAGTCCTTTCGGAAAGCAGCCGGTTCTGGATCCTCATTTTAAGATGAACGGGACAGAAGTGTTCAAATTTGCGGTAGGCGCAGGCCTGAAAGATGTAAAAACAGTGATGAAAGAAGCCGGGGTAACTTCTGACGAAGTGAAGATGGTGATTCCACACCAGGCCAACCTCAGGATCTTCCAGGCCATCAAGGAAAAACTGGGGCTTTCTGATGATCAGGTGGCTTCCGGGATCGATCATTATGGGAACACTTCTTCTGCCAGCATTCCTTTGATGTTGGATGAACTCATCGAGGCCGGAAGACTGGTGCCCGGCGATATCATTGTAATGACTGCGTTTGGCGGCGGACTGACCTCCGGTGCCTGCGTCATTAAGTTATAAAGAACGCAATTATTTAAGAAATAGAAGTATTGAAAGAGAGGAAATGAAAATGACACTGGAAAAAATCGCAAAAATTATTGCAGATACAAGAGACATGGACGCCGCTGAAATCAAGAGAGAAACTTCCTTCGAGGAAATGGAACTGGATTCCCTGGATGTGGTAGAAGTGATCATGGCCATTGAAGAAGAATTCGGAATCACCATCGAGGGTGCTGACGAATTGAAAACCGTCGGCGAACTGGTAGACATGGTAGAAAGCCTGATATAAAAAATGAAGACGACGATTTGTGACTTGCTCGGAATCGAATACCCTGTGTTTCAGGGAGGCATGGCCTGGGTCGCCAATGCATCTTTGGCAGCTGCCGTTTCTAAAGCCGGAGGGCTGGGAATTTTGGCTGCTGCCAATGCGCCGGCAGACTATGTCCGTGATGAGATCCGAAAGATCAGAGAGGCGACGGATAAACCCTTTGGGGTCAATATCATGCTGATGAGTCCTTATGTGGACGACATCGCAAAACTGGTTGTGGAGGAAAAAGTGCCGGTGGTGACCACCGGAGCGGGACTTCCCACAAAATATATGAAAGACTGGATCGCCGCAGGAATTAAAGTGATTCCGGTGGTTCCTTCCTGCAGCATCGCAAAGCTTGTTGTCAGGTCCGGGGCTGTGGCTGTCATCGCAGAAGGCGGAGAGTCCGGAGGCCATGTGGGAGAAATGACCACCATGGCTTTGGTTCCCCAGGTTTGTGATGCGGTTTCTGTGCCCATCATAGCGGCCGGAGGCATTGCAGACGGACGGGGCCTTGCGGCAAGCCTGATGCTTGGGGCCCAAGGAGTGCAGATGGGGACCAGATTTCTGGTCGCTAAAGAGTGCACCATACATCAGAATTACAAAGATAAAATCATTGCGGCGAAGGATATCGATACCATCACCACCGGAAAGCGTCTTGGACATCCGGTAAGAGCCCTGAAAACTCCTTTCACCCGAGCCTTCCAAAAAAATGAGAATGATGCAAGTAAAACAATGGAAGAGTTAGAGGAATTTGGAGCTGGCGCTCTTCGAAAGGCAGTGGTGGAAGGCGATGAAGCCGGCGGATGTTTTATGGCCGGCCAATCTTGCGGCATGGTGAAAAAGGAACAGACCGCAGAAGAAATCATAAAAGAAGTTGTTACAGAGGCGGATGTACTTTTAAAAGGAGCGGCAAAGTGGGTAAAATAGCATTTCTTTTTTCCGGACAAGGTGCTCAAAAAACCGGAATGGGACAGCAGTTGGCCTCTTGTTCCCAAGAGGCGGCGAAGGTTTTCGCCATGGCGGATGAAATCAGACCTGGCACTTCGGAACAGTGTTTTCATGGAAGTACAGAAGAACTTTTAGCAACACGGAATACACAGCCTTGCCTTTTCTGCGTGGATCTGGCGGCGGCTGTCGCCCTCCGAGAAAAGGGAATCAAGGCGGATTACCTTGCCGGATTCTCCTTGGGAGAGCTTCCTGCTCTGGCTTATGGAGGTTATTTGTCTCCGGAGGATGCCTTCCGTTTTGTCATCAAAAGAGCAGAGTATATGGACCAATGCTGCAAAGATTACCCTGGGGTGATGTTTGCTGTTGTCAAAATTCCCACTGAGGTGGTAGAACAGGTCAGTGCTCAGGTTCCCGGAAGCTATCCGGTGAATTATAACGAAAAGGCGCAGACCGTAGTGGCCTGTACGGCAGATGCGGCAAAATCTTTTGAAGAAGCCGTCAAGAGTGCCGGCGGAAGGGCCCTTCGTTTGTCCGTCAGCGGAGGATTCCATTCTCCCATGATGGATGATGCCGCAGAAAAACTTCGCCGGGATTTCCCGGAACTTACTCTGAATAAACCGGAGATCCCCGTCATCGCCAATGTGACAGCCGGAGAATATACTGATGCGGAGCTTCTTCTGCAGCAGGTGCATCGTCCTGTCTACTGGCAAAAAACGGTGGAATACTTGGCAAAGGAAGGGGTAGACACTTTTATCGAGGTAGGCATTGGAAAGACTCTTGCCAATCTTGTAGGAAAAATACTTCCAGATGCAAAGGTAATGAATGTGGAAGACGAAGCCAGCTTACAGGAAGTACTGGAGGTGTTGTAGGGTGCTTGATGGAAAGTACGCAGTAATTACCGGTGGCAGCAGAGGCATCGGTAAGGCCATGGCTGTTGAATTTGCAAGATTGGGTGCCAATGTGGCCATTCTTTACAGCAGCAACCGCGAATCGGCAGAAAAAACCCTTGATGAGGTGAAGGCGTATGGAGTCTATGCCTATGCTTTTCCCTGCGATGTTTCTTCTTTTGAAGGGACCAAGGCGACAGTGGCCGAAATATTGAAGGTGTTTCCCACCGTGGACATTTTGGTCAATAATGCGGGGATCACTAAAGATGGGATCGTGCTGAGCATGTCGGAAGAAAATTTTGATGCAGTGGTGGACACCAATCTCAAGGGAGCTTTCAACATGATAAGGCATCTTTCTGCCACGATCATGAAGAGAAAAGCCGGAAGGATCCTGAATATATCTTCCGTTGCCGGACTGATGGGAAATCCGGGGCAGTCAAATTATGCAAGTGCAAAAGCCGGTATGATCGGCCTGACAAAATCCATTGCCAAAGAACTTGGCAAGAGGGGCGTCACATGCAATGCCATCGCCCCCGGCTTCATTGACACAGAGATGACGGAAGTCCTGTCTGACAAGGTCAAGGAAAATGCACTGCAGAGCATTCCCCTGGGACGTATGGGGAAAGCCGAAGAAATCGCAAAACTGGCAGCATTTCTTGTTTCGGAGGATGCGGCATATATTACCGGACAGGTGATCCAAATTGATGGGGGGTTACACATGTGAGAAGAGTAGCAATTACGGGGATGGGAATCCTCGCACCGATCGGAAATAATTTAGAAGAATTTAAAAAGAATGTTTTTGACGGAAAATGTGGTGTGGATTTTATCACGAAATTTGATGCATCTACATTTAAAGTCAAAGTGGCAGCCGAGTTAAAGGGCTTTGAGCCCACGGATTTTCTCGAAAAGAACGAAGTCCGGAAAATGGACCCGTTCACACAATATGCTGTAGTGGCTGCGGAACAGGCAATCGCAGATAGCGGGATCGTGGGAAATATCGAACCCGAGCGTCTTGGCGTTTATATCGGATCCGGCATCGGAGGTATGGACACCTTCATTGCCCAGACAGAGAAGCTGTTGTCCGGAGGTGAGCGAAAAGTATCTCCTTTCTTCATCCCCATGATGATTTCGAACATGGCTTCAGGCACTGTAGCTATCAGAGCGGGAGCAAAGGGACCGTGTCTTCCTGTAGTAACAGCTTGCTCTACCTCCACTCATGAAATAGGGGAAGCCTTCCATGCCATCAAGCATGGCTATGCCGATGCCATCATTGCCGGAGGGGCAGAAGCTACTGTTAATCCTCTTTGTGTTGCCGGTTTTACCAACATGACGGCTCTTTCCACCAAAAATATTCCGTTGGAAAGTTCTATTCCCTTTGACGCCAGAAGAGATGGCTTTGTAGTGGGAGAGGGTGCTGCCGTCCTTGTTCTGGAAGAGTGGGACCACGCACAGGCCAGAGGCGCTAAGATCTATGCTGAGGTGGTGGGATATGGAAACAGCTGTGATGCCTATCATATTACCGCTCCCCATCCGGACGCCGAGGGAGCCGCAGCAGCTATCAGAGTTGCGCTGCAGGAAGCCGGCTATGAGGATGGTATGAAAATTTACTATAATGCTCACGGGACATCTACGCCCTTGAATGACAAAGCCGAGACAGTGGCTCTGAAGAAAGTATTTGGAGACAAGGCCGGCCAGGTCAAAATCAGCAGCACAAAATCCATGACAGGGCACATGCTGGGTGCTGCCGGAGCGGCGGAGGCTGTAGTCTGTGCCCTTACTCTGGAAGGGGGAAGGATTGCTCCCACCATTGGATACAAAGAGAAGGATCCGGAATGCGATCTGGATTACACTCCCAATGTTAGCGTAAAGGCGGATGTAGACCTTGCGGTATCCACTTCTTTGGGATTTGGCGGGCACAATGGAGTCCTGGTATTCAGAAAGGGATAGGCTGTTCGTATGACTTCTTTGGAACTGGAGAAGATCCTTCCTCACAGAAAGCCCATGCTTCTTTTGGATGAAGCAGAGAAGACGGGAGAAAACACCGGCTCATCGAAATGCATCATCAAGGGAGACGAATTTTTTCTGATGGGGCATTTCCCTGGAAAACCGGTGGTGCCGGGAGTTATTCTCTGTGAAATGCTGGCCCAGACCTGCGGTGTGATATTGTCTGACGAAACCGAGGGAAAAACCCCTTTTTTCACCAGTATCGACAAGGCGAAATTCAAGAATCCTGTTTTGCCGGGGGATACGGTGGAGTTTGAGTGCGAGATCACAAAGGCGAAAAAACCCTTCTATTTTGCTTCGGGCAAAGGAAGAGTAAATGGAAAACTCTGCGTGGAAGCAAGTATTTCTTTTGCACTGGTGTAGTAAAATTGAATGATAAGATCTTTGAAGGCCGGGTTTTTGCCCGGCCTTTCTTTTTTTCGCCGGAGGAAGCATTGCAGAACAGTGGAAAATCGTTTTATAATAACATAGCAAAATAGGTACCGGCATTTTACGGTGCCTGAAAGGAAGGGCATACTTTTGTTCAAAAAAATCAACATCAAAATTCCAGGGATCCATTATCGCATAGAAAGCCCGGAAGTATTCCAGGCGTTTTTACTGATTGCCGTGGGCCTGGCCGCCATTCCTGTTTTACAGGAAAATCTGGGAATGACCTATGAGGTGGCCCTTACGGCGGTAGCCATCGCCGAGGCTTTAGGCCTGCTTCACGTTTTTTTTGGGGATCCGGTGGTGCCGGGGTGGATCGCTTCCGCCATGCCTTTGGTCCTGGTCTATCTGGGAGGATACCAGCCGGGCAGAGACACTATTTATGCCATGATCGCTCTGCAATTGCTTCTTTCGATGCTTTTTCTCGTTCTTGGGGCAACCGGGCTGGCCCACAAGCTGATGAAGACCATTCCCTCATCCATAAAAGCGGGAATTCTTTTAGGCGCCGCCTTTGCTGCGGTAAACAGGGTCTTTAAAGAAGGAAGTTACTTTGAACAATTTCCTTACTCCATCGCCATTGGTACCCTCATCACTTATTTCATACTCTTTTCCAATCATTTTAAAGCTTTAAAGGAAAAGCATGCTATATTTGAACGTCTGTCAAAATATGGTATGCTTCCCGGGCTTTTAGCGGCTATGATCATCGGCCCTTTGGCGGGAGAATTTAAAGTTCCGGTCATCGAATGGGGTTTGATTCCTTTTGCTTTTCGGGATCTCTTTGAAGGGTACAGTGTTTTTTCCATAGGCTTTCCTCCTGTGTCCTATTTTATCCGGGCCCTGCCTATGACCTTTGCGGTTTATATCATCGCTTTCGGGGAAATTATAACGGCAGAGGCAGTCTTAAAAGAAGCGAAGGAAGTGCGTCCGGAGGCTCATATCGTCTACAACTCCAATATATCCAATGTGGTGGCGGGGATCCGCAATCTGGTTCTGGCCCTGTTCGTCCCCTTTGTTCCTCTGGCCGGGCCTTTGTGGGCGGCGGTTTCCGTAGCCATAGGAGAGCGGTTCAAGGGCGGCGCAAAAGGAATGCAGTCCATTTTCAGTGGGATGGGGACTTTCAAGCTCAGTACGGCTTTCTTTGTGCTTTTGTTGCCGGTGGCATCTTTGTGTAAGCCGGTATTGCCCATAGCCCTTGCCATTACATTGATGGTGCAGGGGATTGCCTGCTCCTATATCGCCATCGACCAGACAGGCAGAGATAAAGTCGCTGCCGGAATTGCCGGAATTACCGGGGCCATTGTTTTTTCCTCAGAAGTGGGTTATGGGATCCTCGTCGGGCTGATTCTCTGTCTGCTGATGGAAAAGGATCCTTTTAAGCTCAAAAAACAGAAAGCGGAGTTATAGTATGAAATGGATCCCCTTTGAATATTCCAGAAAAGAGGCATATCCCCTGGCGGTAAAGCATTATCTTCGCATGTGTGGGGAGGAAGCGGAGTCGTTGAAAGGCATGGAGGAGGCAGCTGTCATCCATGAGAGACTGCAGCCTTTTGCCGGGCTGAGAGGTTGCATTGCCATGGAAGAAGCACCATTCCTCATGGGGGACAGGATAGAAATAAATGACGTTCCTATTGCCTGCAGATACTTTGAAACCTTGTCTTCTTCGGATCTTGCAGCCTGTGCGGCGTATGTTCTTTCTGCCGGAGAAGATGTCTGTGTGGAGGAGCGTACCAGCGATATGCTGTTTCGGGATCTTTGGAGGACGGCTTATATTGAGGCAGGACGGGAGCTGATCAAAGCAGCTGTTTGCAATGAATCTCCCAAGGAGTGGTTTGTTTCCGAATCCTTTGGCCCGGGCAATCTGGGAATGGAGATGAATCAGCTGGAGTATTTCCTTCGCATCTTTGAAGATGTGGATACCGGAGTATTGCTTTCAGAATACGGAACCCTGTTTCCCCCAAAATCCTGTGCGGAAATGTTTCTTTTCCTAAAAAACAGTGACGTTCTTCCTGTCTTATCATGTATGGGGTGTCTTGGTACTTCGGAAGGCTGCCGCTTTTGCAGGAGGAAACAGAGTTTATGATCAAAGAATATAAAAAAAGTTTTTTTGAAAACAAAGGCGGGGCGGAAAAGACCCTTCTGGAGATCCTTATTTCTGACGGAGTGCAAATTCCATCGGATTGCGGCGGCAGGGGGAACTGCGGAAAATGCAGGGTCAGAATTTTGGAGGGGGAACTTTCTGAGGCGAGCAGCGAAGAAAAACGACTTTTGCCTGAAAATGAAAGGGCAGAGGGGTGGCGTCTCGCCTGCAAGACTTATCCTGTAGGGGATCTGCGCATTTTTGTTCCGCTTTCAGATGAGAACGATGTGTCCTTAAAGTCTGAGATGATCCATCTTCCTTCCTGGTTTTCTCCTGATGAACGCAATGCAGAAAAAAAAGAGTACGGCTTTGCAGTGGATATAGGTACTACCACAGTTGGTGTTGTGCTTTGGGACTTGAATCGTGGAATTTTTCTGGGAGCCGAGGCAGCCTCCAACCCTCAGGGGCGTTACGGCAGTGATGTTTTACGCCGGATTTCCTACTGTATGGAAAACGAGGAAGGCTTTTTTCAGCTGCAGGCTTTGATTCTGGGAACTCTGCAGAGTTTATTTTTAAAATTGGTTTTAAAGAACGGCCTGTCGGCGGAGGATGTCCGGGCCGTCTCTGTAGCAGGCAATCCAACTATGCTGCATTTTTTTATGGGAAAAGATCCTCGTGGGTTGGCTCTTGCACCCTTTTCACCTGCTTTTTCCTTCTCTCAGGACACAACTTCCCTGAATCAGGAACTGAAAATAGGGAAGGAGGCAAGGGTCCATCTTCTTCCACAAATCGGCGGACATGTGGGAGGGGATACAGTGGCGGCCTTTCTTGCCGCTGCACCGGATCCTGTCGCTAAAACCACTCTTGTTTTGGATATCGGCACAAATGGTGAAATGCTCCTTTGCGGAAAAGGGAGAATGTTGGCTTGCTCCGCAGCCGCAGGTCCGGCCTTTGAGGGTGCCGTGATCTCCAGGGGAATGCGGGCTTCTTTGGGGGCCATCCAGGGATGCAGGATCACAGAAAAGGGAGAAGTGGAGATTCAGGTAATCGGCGGGGGAAAGCCTGTGGGAATCTGCGGGTCAGGGCTTATTGAGGCAGTATCTGCTCTGTTGGATGCCGGACTTATAGACGACAGCGGAAAGTTGCTTTCTCGAAAAGAAGCGAAGGAAAAAGGCGGTTTTCCTGTAAAACTGGTAGAAAGATTATCTACTGAGGGTGCAGAGATTAGGTTCGCTCTCCATGAAGACCTCTGTCTGACCCAAAAGGACATTCGGGAACTGCAGCTGGCAAAGGGTGCTATTTCCACGGGAATACGGCTTCTAAGAGAAGAACTTGGAATTCGTGAAGAGGAGATAGACTCTGTGATTCTCACCGGGGCCTTTGGGGCGTTTCTTCCTGTTGCCGGTTCTGTGCGGGTAGGCCTCATTCCTCGCCTATTAAAGGATAAGGTGTGCCTGCTGCAAAACGGAGCCATGGTGGGGGCCTCTTTGTCCCTACTTTCAGAGGAACAAAGGTTGAAGGCGGATAGAGTTGCTGAAAAAATAGAAATGGTAGAACTTTCCTTGCATCCCTTGTTCCAGGAAACATTTTTAAATTCCTTGGGTTTTTAAAGTGAAAAAAATGTAAAATATACTGATTTGTTTGAAAAAAATGATTTTATTCTTTTAAATAACAAAACATTGACTTTATACCCGCATAGAGTTTATGATGAAACCATAGAAGCTGTACTGGAATTTTCTCTTCCGTACAATCAAAATTCAAGATACAGCAGTTCCTGAACCCCTCCAAAGAGAATCGCTGACCCCGCTGTCTTTTCCGATAGCGGGGTTTTGCTTTTCTTTTCTGAGAAAAATAAAAATCGGATCCGTCATTTCGACAGATCCGATTTTTAGTTGGTCGGAGCGACAGGATTCGAACCTGCGGCCTTTTGACCCCCAGTCAAACGCGCTACCAAGCTGCGCCACGCCCCGATATTCTTATTATTAAATTAGTTAGATGGTGCCGGCGATCGGGGTCGAACCGATACGGTGTTGCCACCACGGGATTTTGAGTCCCGCACGTCTGCCAATTCCATCACGCCGGCACAACAAAGTTATGATAGCATAGGGAGAATAGAAAATCAAGAAAAAACATTTGCTTTTTTATCATTTTCCGATATAATTCATATTAGATTCGAGAGGAGGACATACAATGGAGCAACTTAAGGCATTAGCACCTTTGATCTTACTGATTCTCATTATGTATTTTCTGCTGATCAGACCGCAGAAAAAACGAGAAAAAGAGGTCAACAGCATGAGGGCTGAAATCAAGACCGGAGATCAGATCATAACCATCGGCGGAATTTACGGAACTGTCGTAAAGGCCAAGGATGAGCAGCTTGTTATTCAGGTTGGAGCGGACAAAACAAAGCTCGAGATTGCAAGATGGGCTGTATCAAAGCTTGTAAATGAAGAACCTGCCGGCGCAAGGGCGAAAAAGTCGTCCGCCGATCAGGAAGAAAAAGCAGAAGCGAAAAAAATCAAGCCGAAAAAGCTTGAAAAAGCAACTGCTGCAGCTTCCGAGGCTGAAAATACTGTTGTTACAGCTCCCCCTGCGGAAGAAGTGCAGACCCCTGCCGCTGACGATGCACCGGAAGCAACAGAAAGCAAAACCGAATAGAAATACTCTTGTGTTTCGCCCTGCATCACCTGTGATGCAGGGTATTTATTTCCCTTCTCTCCTATAAAGAGAAGCATTTTGCTTGTGAATGCTTACAAAAAGTAGTAAAATGTTCTGTAAGTATTTTATTAGCGAGAGAAGGGAACACAGAATGAAAAAAGCACTGGCGGCGCTGCTGACGATACTGATTATTGCTGGCGCCATTACAACTCTTTCGGGCGTTGGCCCGTCATTCCTCGATAAAATCAAGCTGGGCCTTGATTTCAAAGGAGGCGTTTATGTAGTAATGCAGGCCGAGACCGATGCCACAGGTGCGGAATTGGTGAAATTGATGGAACAAACCCAGACGGTGATCGAAGAACGAGTCAATAAAATGGGTCTTTCTGAACCCGTGGTCACCATTGAGGGAGAAGATAAAATCCGGATCGAACTTCCGGGAGCTGAAGATTCGGACCAAGCCATTAAAACCATAGGAAAAACAGCCCAGCTTCAATTTGTTTTGGGAGATGGAACTGTGGTACTGGATGGAAGCAAAATAAAGAATGCCAGTATCGGGAAGGATGAGAAGGGATTTAACGCTGTTGATCTGGAGTTTGACAGCGAAGGTGCAGCTGCTTTTGAAGAAGCAACAAGAAGAGCATACGCCGGAGAGGTGATCAATCCCGAAACCAATACCACTGATAATCGAATCTATATCGTTCTTGATGGGGCGGTCATTTCGTCTCCGGGAGTAAATAACGGTGCTATTTCCGGCGGAAGAGCGCAGATCTCGGGCAATTTTACCGATGAAGAAATGACGGAGCTGGCTATGCTGATCCGTGCCGGTGCTTTGCCGGTAGGTTTGAAAGAAGTACAAACATCACTGATCGGACCGAATTTGGGAATCGATTCCCTTCGCTCCAGCATCATTGCCGGGGCCATCGGTGTGGGATTGATTTTGGTCTTAATGCTTCTTATGTACTGGATCATGGGCGCTACTGCCGATGTTGCCTTGCTTTTATATGTAATGATCGTATTTGGGATCACCGCATTGCTGTCCCAGGTCCTGAATCTTCCGGGTATTGCAGGTATCATCCTCTCCATAGGAATGGCTGTCGATGCCAATGTCATTATATTTGCAAGGATTAAGGAAGAATACTACAACGATAAATCACTTCGTGTATCGGTGGATTCCGGATTCCGGAGAGCTCTTACTACTATCATCGACTCCCAGCTTACTACCCTGATTGCCGGTGTGGTCCTTTATGAGCTGGGAACAGGACCAGTCAAAGGGTTTGCCGCAACTCTTATGATCGGTATCGTTGTCAGTGTGTTCACTGCCGTTGTTGTAACGCAGTTCCTGCTAAAATCGACTGCAGAAACGAAGCTGCTGGGAAATCCAAAAACATTTGGATTTCCAACAGTAAAAAGATTTGCATTCAAGCGCGAATTTTCCTTCATTAAATACAGAAAAATTTTCTATATTGTATCTCTTGCCATTATCGTTATCGGGCTTGGGACTACCGCAGTCAGAGGCTTTAACTACGGCATTGACTTTACCGGGGGAACCATGCTGCAGCTGGATATGGGCAAGACTGTAAGTGTTGCCCAGGTAGAGAAAGTTCTCTCCTCCAATGACATCGATGCAAATGTAGTTCATGCAGGAAAAAACAATACCGAGGTCATCATCAAGACGACTCAGTCCCTTGACAATGAAGCAAGACAGGTGGTTCTCAAGGACATGTATGATGAGTTTGGCATCACAGCGGAGGATGTGATCGCAGCTGACCAGTTCAGCGCATCTGTGGGAGATCTCTTAAAGCAGAATGCGGTGAAATCCGTTTTGATTGCCATGGTGGCCATGCTGATCTATATTATCGTTCGATTTGAATGGAAATTTGGTGTGGCATCGCTTGTTGCTCTTTTCCATGATATTTTGATCATGGTTTCGGTCTATGGCTTTTTCCAGATCCCCATCAACAATCCGTTTATTGCCGGTATCCTCATTATCGTCGGGTATTCTATCAACGATACCATCGTAGTCTTTGACAGGGTCCGGGAAAACCTGAAGTTCATGAAGAAAACCAAGATAGAGGAACTTCTGGACAAGAGCATCAACCAGACTCTGGTGCGCTCTTTGATGACCTCCGCTACCACGGTCATTGCCATCATTCCTCTCTATGTCATGGGTGGCGCAACTCTGAGAGACTTCACTTTACCGCTCATTATCGGCATCATCTCGGGCGCGGCATCTTCCATCGTGATTGCCAGCCCGATCTACTATGAATTGACAATGCTTACAAGCAAAAGAAAATATCAAGGGAAATAAGAGGGGTATTTATGGTCAACACCGAGCGCATGGAACAATTCTTAAATGAACTGCTTCTCATCAATCCGAATTTGGACATGGGCCTGTTGGAACAGGCTTACAAAAAAGCGGAGGAGATGCATGCCGGACAGCTTAGAAAATCGGGTGAGGATTACATCACTCATCCTTTGGCTGTGGTGAAGATCCTTGCGGAACTCGGTATGGACGAGAACACACTGATTGCCGGTCTCTTGCATGATGCGGTGGAGGATACCCCCTACACCCAGGAAGATTTAAAAAAGGATTTTGGGGCTGAGGTTGCCCTTTTGGTGGATGGCGTCACAAAGCTGGGTTCCCTGGTTTTTGAGAGCAAGGAGGAGCGGCAGGCGGAAAACCTTCGAAAGATGTTTCTGGCTATGTCCAAGGACATCCGCGTTTTGATCATAAAACTGGCGGATCGCCTCCATAATCTTCGGACCATAAATTACATGAACGAAGACCAGATCCGTGAAAAGTGCAAGGAAACTCTGGAAATTTACGCTCCCCTGGCCAGCCGACTGGGTATTTTCACCATGAAATTCGAGCTGGAGGATATTGCACTCAAACAGCTGGATCCCGAAGCATATTATAGCCTGGTCAACCAGGTGAATATGAAAAAAGATGAGCGAAAAGCCAGCATCGACCAGGTCATTGCGGCCATTCGCGCTGCTCTGGATGCCTTGGATTTCAAATATGAAATAACCGGGCGAAACAAGCATTTTTACAGCATCTATCGAAAGATGAAATACCAGAACAAGCAGCTGGACGAGATTTTTGACCTCATGGCTATCCGCATCATCGTGGATACCGTAAAGGATTGCTATGCTGTTCTCGGTGTTGTGCATACTATGTGGAAACCCATACCGGGGCGGTTCAAAGATTACATCGCCATGCCCAAGCCCAACCGTTATCAGTCCCTTCATACCACGGTGATCGGTGACAACGGGGATCCCTTTGAGATCCAGATCCGCACCGGTGAAATGCACAAGGTGGCAGAGTACGGTATCGCCGCTCACTGGAAATATAAAGAGGGCATCACTCAGGAAAAAGAAGAGGGAAAACTGGCTTGGCTGAGACAGACGCTGGAGTGGCAAAAAGAGCTCAATGACCCCAAAGAGTTTATGGAAACTCTCAAAGTCGATCTTTTTTCCAATCAGGTTTTTGTATTCACTCCCAAAGGTGACGTCATCGAACTTCCGGCAGGGTCCACCCCTCTGGACTTTGCCTTTAAGATCCATTCCGCCATTGGGGCAAAGTGTATCGGTGCCAAAGTAAATGGGAAAATGGTTCCCATCGATTACACCCTGAAAAATGGAGAGATCATTGATATTGTGACCTCTTCCAATAGTAAGGGTCCAAGCATCGACTGGCTGAAGATCGTAAAGAGCAACACGGCCAGAAACAAGATCAGGCAATGCCTGAAGAAGGAAACCAAGGGGGAAAGTGTCGAAAAAGGAAAGGATATGCTGACAAAGTATGTCCGCCGAAAAGGGTACGAGCCTCAGCAGATCATACGCAACCAGTGGATCAATAAAGCGGCAAAGAACATGAATCTGGCCTCCTCTGATGAGTTGTACACCTCCATCAGTTATGGCGGCGTCCTTCTTTCTAAGCTGGTAAGCATGCTCATTGATTTTTATCATGAAGAAAAGCAGCTTGAGTTGAAAACCAGGGAGAAGGAAGAACAAAAACTTGTCGCAGAGAAGAAACGCCCCAGAGAAGCCGCTCACACCGGCGTCACCATCGAGGGGATGAGCGATCTTTTGATTCGTTTTGCCAAGTGCTGCAACCCGGTTCCCGGGGATGAAATCGTTGGATTTATCACCAAGGGAAGAGGGGTTTCCGTCCATCGTAAGGATTGCATCAATATGCTCAGTCTACCGGAAGAAGAGCGGCAGCGTTTTATCGATGTCCAATGGAGCTCGGAAAAGCAGAACATCTCCTACAATGCAGATATCCATATCCTGGCAGAAGACAGGAAGGGCCTTCTCTCAGACATTTCCAGGATCTGCGAAGAAATGGACGTGCATATTGCAGGAGTCAATGCAAAGAGTGGGAAAGAAAATATTGCAAACATAACGATGACATTGTCCCTGTCAAACACCGGGGAGTTAGCCAAGGTTTTGCGGCAGCTTCGCAATGTGGCCGGAGTGGCGGATGTGTATCGTTCCAATATGTAACAGGAGGAAGCATGCGGGCTGTTGTGCAGCGAGTGCTCCGATCAGAGGTTTCTGTCGGAGGAGAAAGAAAAGGCTCCATAGAAAAAGGGTTTACCGTTCTTTTGGGAGTGGAAGAAGGGGATACTGCAGCAGATGCGGTCTACATGGCTGAAAAAATAACAGGCTTGCGGGTATTCGATGATGCCGACGGAAAAATGAATTTGTCTTTGGCAGATGTGGGCGGTTCTATACTGGCTGTTTCACAGTTTACTCTCCTTGGTGACTGTCGAAAGGGAAAACGCCCCAGTTTTATCAAAGCAGCGTCTCCGGGCATTGCCAATGAATTGTATCGTTATTTTGTGGATTGCTGCCTCGAAAATGGCATTCTTGTAGAAGAAGGGGTGTTCCAGGCGGAAATGCTTGTAAGCATCGAAAATGACGGACCTGTCACCTTACTCATTGACAGCAAAAAAGCATTTTAAGACAGATAGGAGAATAAAAATGCAGATCAATCATTATATCAGCGGCCCTCTCGGGGTGAACTGCTATCTTGTGACCGATGAAAGAACAAGAAAAGCCTTTATGGTAGATCCGGGCGGGATCAATAAAAAATTGGTGGATTTTGTGAGGGAAAACGGGATCTCTCTGGAATATATTATTCTGACCCACGGTCACGGCGACCATATCGGCGGAGTAGAGGGATACAGGGCTGAGTTTCCAGAGGTACAGCTTATCGCTCACGAAATGGAAAAGGACCTTTTGGCGGATCCTAAAATGAACCATTCCCGCATGACCTGCGGCACGGAAATCAGCTTGAATGCGGATCGCTACGTGAAGGATGGGGAGACTCTGGTTGTAGGAAATATGGAATTGAAATTCATTTTTACCCCGGGCCACACCCCAGGCGGAATGTGCATCTATGTAGGGAATGCCCTGTTCAGCGGGGATACCCTTTTTGCCCAGTCCATTGGCAGGACCGATTTTCCCGGCTCTTCCTTTGCCTCCATCATCCGCTCCATCAAGGAAAAGCTGTTTGCTCTTCCCGATGAAACGGAAGTGTATCCGGGGCATATGGGAAATACCACCATTGCCATCGAAAAGGAGTACAATCCTTTTGTATAAGATATGGTTCAACCGGGGAGAAAACCCCTATGAACTCCGTGAAATGGTACGCATGTTTTTGCCGGCGTCTGCCTATGAGATCCTTGAGGAGGACCCTTGGGAACACGGGTCGGCTTCGGGGGCCGGAGATCTTTTGATTCGCATGCCGGAAGAGATCCAGGATAAGAATGCCGGAAAACGCTGGCTGTATGACGAACTATCCCGGTACACCGGCAAAAAACCGGACTGGGGCATACTTACAGGAGTGCGACCCGTAAAACTCACCGGGGATCTGATCCGAAAAATGGGAAGCAAGGATGCTGCATATTCCTGTTTGACAGGGGAGTATCGGCTGGATCCGGATAAGGCAGGACTGCTGCTGTCCACCTGGGATGTGCAGCGGGAGATGAAGTTTGATTTTGATGAAAAAGCAGTGGCCTTGTACATTGGCATTCCTTTTTGCCCGTCCAAGTGTATCTACTGTTCTTTTCCGTCTTATCAGATCCCAACGGAAGACATGGAACCCTATCTGAAAGCCCTCAGGCTGGAAATCGCTTATGTTTCCCGCAAAATGAAAGAAAAGGGCCTTCGCATAGAATCCCTTTACATCGGCGGGGGGACTCCTACCTCCCTGACGGAAGAGGCTCTGGAAGAATTATTGTCTTTTGTGGAAAGTTCCTTCGATCTTTCTACAGTCCGGGAATACACGGTAGAAGCCGGAAGGCCGGATACCATCACCTCAGGAAAACTGGAGTCCATAAAAGCTCATGGTGCACAGCGGATCAGCATCAATCCCCAGAGCATGAAACAGGAGACCCTGGAGAAAATCGGCCGAAAACATGGGCCGCAGCAAATCCGAGATGCTTTCCAAATGGCTGAAAAGTATGGCTTTTCAGCTATCAACATGGATCTTATCGCAGGGCTTCCCGACGAGGAACCAGCAGATTTTGAAATGAGTCTGCGAGAGGTTCTGGCTATGAGACCTGAGAACATCACCATTCATACCCTGGCTCTCAAGCGGGCCTCCCGCCTCAAAATGGTGGAGGAAGACTACAACTATCATCAGGGACAGAAGGTAGGAGAGATGCTGGAAACAGCAGCGGCTTTGCTTAAAGCTGCCGGATATCGCCCCTACTATTTATATCGTCAAAAACAGATGACCGGAAATTTTGAAAATGTGGGCTATGCTCTTCCCGGGTGTGAAAGCATCTATAATGTTCGTATTATGGAAGAGGACCAGACCATCATTGCCATGGGAGCCGGCGGCATCAGCAAGCGATTCTGGCCAGAGGAAAACCGCCTGGAGCGCATTGCGAATGTATCGAATTATGAGATTTATATCCAAAGAGTGGATGAAATGATACAAAGAAAGGAAAAAGGTTTATTTTAATGGCAGAAAGAGGAGTGTTCAAAAGGAGCCATATGTGCGGTGAGCTCAGAATGGCAGAGGTGGGACAGCAGGTTGTCCTGAATGGATGGATTCAAAAGCGCAGAAATCTGGGAGGCTTGATTTTCTGCGATTTACGGGATAAAACAGGGATCGTTCAGATAGTATTTAATGAGGATGTTCCGGAATCACTTTTTGCCGAAGCGGATCGACTCAGAGGAGAATATGTAGTAGGGATCAAGGGTCTGGTCAAAGAAAGAGAAGCAAAGAACAAAGACCTGGGAACCGGGGACATTGAGGTTTTTGTGGATGACCTTATGATCTACTCAGAGGCGGACACCCCTCCCATTTATATCAAAGACGATGACAATGTTTCTGATGATCTCCGTTTGAAATATCGTTATCTGGACCTTCGCAAAACAAAAATGCAGAGAAATCTGACCTTCCGACATCAGGTCATGCATCTGGCCAGGGACTATTTCACCCAGGAAGGGTTTACCGAGATCGAAACCCCCATTCTGGCAAACACCACGCCGGAAGGAGCAAGGGACTATCTTGTGCCAAGCCGTACGCAAAGAGGAAAGTTCTACGGCCTGCCCCAGTCTCCTCAGGTATTCAAGCAGATCCTGATGGTGTCCGGCACAGACCGCTATTTTCAGATCGCAAAGTGCTTCCGTGATGAAGACCTCCGTGCGGACCGCCAGCCTGAATTTACCCAGATCGACCTGGAGATGTCCTTTGTGGATGAAGACATCATTTTGGATGTGCAGGAGCGCTTTCTTGCCCGTCTTTTCCATGAAATGATGGGAGTGGAGATCACTTTGCCTCTGGAGAGACTTCCCTATGAAGAAGCCATGGCAAGATACGGGAGCGACAAACCGGATACCCGTGTGGGCTTTGAACTGAAAGACCTCAGCGCTCTGGTAAAAGAAAGCCCCCTGCCTATTTTTGCAGATGCGGTGGCAGCAGGCGGTTCCGTTCGTGCCATCAATATGAAGGGCTACAGTGATCGCTTCAGCAGAAAAGATGTGGACAAGATGCAGGATTCCATCAAAGTCTTTGGTGCCAAGGGCCTGGCTTGGCTGCGTACAGGGGCGGAACTGACTTCTTCCTTTAATAAATTCTACGACCAGGCGGGATTGAAAGTTTTGGCGGATGCCATGGAAGCAGGAGACAATGACCTGATCCTTATCGTAGCCGGAAAAGACAAGGTGGTTTTTGACAGCCTTGGCTTCCTCAGAAGGGACCTTGCCGGCAAGCTGGGCTTGCTGAAAGATGATGATTACAAGCTCCTTTGGGTGGTGGATTTCCCCCTGCTGGAATACGATGAAGAAGAGGGGCGTTTTACCGCCATGCATCATCCGTTTACCGCACCCAAGGAGGAGGATGTGACTTTCCTTGATACCGATCCCGGCAGAGTAAAGGCCAGGGCTTATGATATCATACTGAACGGTGTGGAACTGGGAGGCGGAAGCATAAGAATTCATGACCGGGCATTACAGAAAAAAATGTTCGATGTCATTGGTCTCAGTGATGAAGAAGCGAACCGCAAGTTCGGTTTTCTTCTGGAAGCCTTCCGTTATGGAACACCACCTCACGGTGGGCTGGCTTATGGACTGGATCGCCTCATCATGCTGCTTTGCGGAGAAAAGAGTATCCGGGATGTTATGGCTTTCCCGAAAAATCAGTCAGCCAGCTGTCTGCTTTCCGATGCCCCGTCAACTCCCAATCCGGCGCAGCTTGAAGAACTCGGTATCCGGGTAGAATATGATAAGGAACAGGAATGAAAAAGATCGGCATCATAGGCGGAAGCTTTGATCCCATCCATTACGGGCATCTTTTGCTGGGAGAACAGGCCAGAGACGGAGCCGGACTGGACCGGGTCATCTTTGTGCCTGCCAGAGTATCTCCCTACAAAACAACAAACCCTCCGGCTTCGGATCAGCACCGTTTTGCCATGGTAAGCCTTGCCATCAGCGATAATATCGGGTTTAATGTTTCGGATATGGAATTGAAAAGGGAAGGGGTCTCCTACACTTATGATACCCTGAAAGCCTGCCAGGACTTGATGGGAGCGGATACGAAAATCTATTTCATCTGTGGGACGGACTCTTTTCTGAGTTTGTCCCAATGGTATGAAGCGGAATCCCTGCTCAGCGAGTTTTCCGTCATTGTGGGAGCCAGGCCTCGTTACAAGGATACAAGCCGTGACAAAATGGTAGAAAAGATACAGGAGACCTATGGTACTGAAATCCTGAAAATACACATGCCAAAGATCGACATTTCTTCTACGGACATCAAAAAAAGGATACAGGAAGGACGAAGCATTCGTTATCTGTTGCCTTTGGCCGTGGAAGAGTACATTTATCAAAACGGGATATATACAAAATGAATGATGCAGTAAAAAACAGGATCGAAGAATATCTGGAATGCTATCTTTCCGACAAGCGAAAAAGCCATACCTATGCTGTGGCCCTGGAAGCAGTGAACCTGGCCAGGCGGTATGGTGCAGATCAGCAAAAGGCGGAATTGGCAGCTCTTTTTCATGATATGTATCGGGGAAAACCGGTGGAGATTCTGGACGCCATGGTTCGGGAATTTGGGCTGGACCCTTCTTATCTGGGAAACAGCAATCTTTCTCACGGCAAAATTGCCGCAAAGGTCATGGAGCAGGAATATGGAATAAAAGATCCGGATATTCTCAATGCGGTAGCATACCATACCACAGGCAGGGCAGAAATGTCTTTGCTGGAAAAGATCATATATCTGGCGGACGCCATTGAACCCGGGCGCCGGTATCCGGGGATCAGTGAGCTTCGAAAGCTGGCTTACACCAGCTTGAATAAGGCCTGTATCAAGGCCATGTCTCGTTCAATCGATTATATCAAGAGCCGCGGATTGGAATTGGACCGTGACACACTCCGCGCTAAAAATTACTTAGTGGAAGAAGAAAGGAGATCTTATGAATAACCGCGAAATCGCTGTCAAGGCAGTTGAGGTCCTGAAGGAAAAGAAGGGAAAAGATGTTGTCGTCATTGATGTGAGTGACAAATCATCCTTTGCGGACTATTTGCTTATCGTGTCCGGAGGATCCGAACGGCAAATCGGCAGCTTGGCGACCGAGGTGGGTGACAGACTGGCCATAGAGGGAATTTTCCCAAAAAATGTAGAAGGAAAACGGGGTTCCGGATGGATCCTTGTAGATTATGGTGATGTGATCATCAATATATTCAGCATTGAACAGCGCAGCAGATACAATCTGGAAAAGATCTGGAGTGACGGAACTTTTCTTGATATCGAATAAACATAATGGAGGAAGGCTCAATGGAACAGCAATATCAGTTTACCCAAATCGAAAAAAAATGGCAGGATCGTTGGGATCAGACAAAAATATTCAAAAAAGAAGAAGACACATCCAAAGAAAAGTATTACCTTTTGGAGATGTTTCCCTATCCTTCGGGAAAACTGCATATGGGACATGTGAGAAACTATTCCATCGGTGATGTCATTGCCAGATATTTCACCATGAAAGGAAAAAATGTCCTTCATCCCATGGGTTGGGACTCCTTCGGCTTGCCTGCGGAGAATGCGGCCATCAAAAATGGTACGCCTCCCGCCATCTGGACCGCCCAGAACATTGACGAGATGAGAGACCAGCTGAAGACCCTGGGTATCAGTTACGACTGGGACAGGGAAGTGGCCACCTGCAAACCCGATTATTATAAATGGATGCAGTGGATCTTCATCCAGTTCTTCAACAAAGGGCTGGCATACAAGAAGAAGAATCCGGTGAACTGGTGTCCTTCCTGCCAAACGGTGCTTGCCAACGAACAGGTAGTGGATGGGGAGTGCGAACGTTGTCATTCTGCTGTAGGGAAAAAAGACCTGGAGCAGTGGTATTTGAAGATCACTGACTATGCGGATCGTCTTCTGACAGACCTGGAAACCCTGGACGGCTGGCCCACCAAAGTAAAAACCATGCAAAAAAACTGGATCGGCAAAAGCACCGGTGCGGAAGTGGATTTTGACATCAAGGATTTTGACAAAAACCTGCGGATCTTTACCACCAGGGCAGACACTCTCTTTGGTGTCACCTATATGGTGCTGGCTCCCGAGCACCCCTATGTAAAGGAACTGGTAAAGGGAACAGAATTCGAAAAGTCTACCCAGGAATTCCTGGACAAGCTGCAGTATATGTCCGACATTGAAAGAACTGCTACGACTCTTGAAAAAGAAGGGGTCTTTATCGGAAGATATGCCATCAATCCCATGAACGGGAAAGAAGTCCCCATTTATATCGCCAATTATGTCCTCATGGATTATGGTACCGGAGCCATTATGGCTGTGCCGGCCCATGACCAGCGTGACTTTGAATTTGCTGTGAAATACCAGCTTCCGGTGATCCCCGTTGTAGACCCCAAAAACCCGGAAATTGACCTTTACAATCTGAAGGAGGCCTTTGAAGCAGAAGGAACTCTCATCAATTCTGATCAGTTCAACGGCAAAAACAACGTGGATGCCATCAACGACTTCATCGCCTATCTGGAAGAAAAGAAGATCGGGACAAAAACCATCAATTTCCGTCTTCGCGACTGGCTCATTTCCCGGCAGCGCTACTGGGGAACTCCTATCCCCATGATCTACTGCGAACACTGCGGATGGGTGCCGGAAAAGTTGGAAAACCTTCCTGTACTGTTGCCCACAGACGTGGAATTCACAGGAAAGGGCGAATCGCCTCTGGCAACAAGCAAGACATTCCAGAATACAACTTGTCCCCAGTGCGGCGGCCCGGCCAAGAGAGAGCTGGACACCATGGATACTTTCCTGGATTCCTCCTGGTATTTCCTGCGCTATACCGATGCCAAAAATGCGGATGCGCCCTGGGATAAAGAAAAAGCAGATTACTGGATGCCGGTAGATCAATATATCGGCGGTGTAGAACATGCCATTCTGCATTTGCTCTACGCCAGATTTTTCAATAAGTTCCTTTATGATCTGGGACTTTGCCCCAGCTCCGAACCCTTTACCAATCTCCTTACCCAGGGTATGGTGCTGAAAGATGGCAGCAAAATGTCCAAGTCCAAGGGCAACGTAGTAAGCCCGGAAGAGATCATCAAGCAGTATGGTGCCGATACGGCAAGGCTGTTTATT
>Ga0302242_1000352_pt1 | contig 47808 bp, 35 predicted proteins | sample AAG_UR_Lys_MG_FD_193510 | JGI IMG/M metagenome (GOLD analysis project Ga0302242, IMG submission 193510) | Enriched activated sludge microbial communities from anaerobic digester in WTTP, New Holstein, Wisconsin, United States - AAG_UR_Lys | ecosystem: Engineered > Bioreactor > Anaerobic >...
GCCGCCTGGAACAGTTTTGCCTAAGCTTAAAATAGCTCCCTCGGCAGCCTGACGCATTGCATACTGCTCGGCTACCCACTCAGGATCAACCTCTATATCAGGACCGGCTGTAGAAGCACGCTGTATAGTAAGCTCCCAAGTAAGCTCTTCATCACCCAGATTTTTAACGGTAAGATTTTTTGAGGTAACCATATTGTTTGTTGGATGGTTCTCAATCAATTCAGAAGGAGTAACACTCCATATCGGACCGGTTCCCGGACCAACAACAAGTACAGCAGGTACGTCATGCGGGCTTCCCGGAGCATTAGTGGTAAATATCAAATTACCATTCTTTACTGAAGGAGAAGGTAAGCCGTTTGAATTGAATACCACCTCAATATCCTTTGACTGACCGGCAGGTACCAAGCCGTTTGTAACAGGCGCTGATAGCCAATCAACAGTAGTGCCTCCACCAATCTGGATTTTGAAATCACAGCAGTTGCCATAACTATATGTATTACATGGATCAGTTACTGGCGAAGCCCAGTTGGTTCTGTAACGTATTACGTGCGACCCGCCTGGCGCATCAGCAGGAATGGTAATATTAAAGGTATATGGAGTATTGGCTGTTGCACATACCCCATCGTTCAGGATCAACTCATCGGCATTGTTCAAAACAAGATCGTCATTAAAGTCAATCCAAACGTCGAAATATGTGTTGGTATAACCGGCTGTTACAGTAAGAACGTAAGTTTGTCCGGCCTCAACCTCATGTACCATATCCCTGTAATCATGATACCATGGCGGAGTACCCGAACATGGGATATTAGGTACATTTATGTTTACAAAATCCCATGAGATTAGTCCGTCGCCAAATGAACAACCGGAAGAATAGAGGTTATCTACACAAAGCGAAGGCTCATTGTTAGTAACAGGTTTTGTCTTGCAATCGTTACCCGGATTTTGATCGCCACTAAGGCTTGTACATGCTTCAAAATTGTATGTACCATATGCTGAAAGATTTACAGTGCCAACGGAAATCTCAACATCAGCGCCAGGAGCAAGCGATCCGGAATATGTGCCGTTAAACGATGCAGAACCTTGACCGGTCATATTAACACTCCATGGAATATTGGAAACGGAATTTACACCATGGTTTTTGATCTTTATTACAACCGGCTCACTACTTCCAAGGTTTACACCTGAATTAGGTGAAACAATTGAGCTAACGCCAACATCAATGTCAAAAAGCGTGGTATTACCCATTTCAATACCCCACAAACACACATTCTGAACCAAACCAAGCAGGGTATTAAATCCTGTTACAATGTCGGGTTGGAAAGCTAGACCACCGGCAATATCGCCAGAAGCTACCAATGATAACATCGGAAAGACATCATGGGTAAGTTCAAGTGAGCCGCTAGGTAGCGCGTATTTGTATAGTTGATTATTGTTAAGTCCGCTTTGACCATAGCCCCATAGATATGGACCCTGATGATCGTAAGCAAAACCATAAAAACTCTCATCTCCTGCATTAGGAATAGTACCCAAAACTGCGCCTTGCAAATCGAACAACGTAATTGTCGTTGACCAGTTGTTTGCCCATAATCCCTCTTCACCATCATCCCATGCTATGGCGCGTACTGCCGTTGGAGCGCTAAATTGACCTATAAGAGTCTGGCCGACAAAATCCATTATATAAACCGTTGAAGAGCCTTGACCACCATAGAAATATGTACCGTCATAGGCAAGGTCTCTAATCTGACCAGCGCCAGGTATAGCAAAACTTCCAACATAAGTACCATCATAATCATAGCGATAAAAATCAGTACCATTCCATTTTGAAGTATAAATGTAATTAGCATCTGCTTCAATACCTGCTTCGCCGCCACCAACACCAACAGGATATTCAAACTGAAGATCGAAATCTTCAAGAATATTATCCATGAATCCGCCACGACTTGGTGAAATGTTGCGTTCTGAGAGAGGATCTCCCTCTAATGCAGCGCGTTGTGCGTATTGCTCGGCTACCCACTCAGGATCAAGGACAACATCAGGGCCGGCTGTTGAAGCACGCTGAATAGTCAGATCCCAAGTAAGGATTTCATCTCCCTGATTTGTAATGGTAAGATATTTAGAGGTAATCAAATTGTTTGTTGCATGGTTCTCAATCAATTGAGAAGGATCAACACTCCATACCGGGCCGATTGCCGAACCGGGAACATAAATAGTTGCCTCGTTAGAAGGATCGGAATCACCATCAGGATAAACAGCTTTTACTGTATATGTGTAAGTTCCTTGTGCTAAACCGGAATCTGTATATTCTAATACAGTAATACCTTGAGCTATCATATCACCATCTCTGAAAACTTTATAGCTGCTAGGACCTCTTGTAGGTATAATAAAGGAGCTATTTGTAGCCGGTTTCAGGTTGCCCAATGATAGTGTGGCATTATTGAAATTATAATGGCTAACCTTAGCAATAGGCTGAGCAACAGGACCATCACTTCCAGGAGCAACGAAAATCTTCACATTAAAGTTATAATCAAGGCCAAATCCAGAAAGCGTATTCCATGTAACTCCATCATCTAAGGAGATCATATCGCCGTAACCAGCAACTGCGGGACCTGCATCAATACCAACGGGGTAATCTCCTTCTACATGAGTTACTTCATATCCTGCCCAATATTCGGTTGAGGCCTCAATCAATACTGGTGAATCTAAGGTAATTATATTCCATTCATCCATAATAAGCCCTGTCAAAGGCTGATCAACCAACAATGTTTGTGCATTCGCACCTTTATAGATTCTCACAGCGAAAGTTGCACCAAGGTCACTTCTCGGGAAAAGAGCAAATTGTTTCACATGCTTGCCAACATAAGAATCCAGATTATCCCACCGAGCAGCTACAATGAATGTACCTCCATCAGTAATGCCAAGTCCCTCATTATTATCGCCGCAATATTGCAACCATTCGCCTAACTCTTGAGGTGCTTCCCATGTTAAACCAACAGTAGTGTTATTAATAAGATTAGCCTGCAAATTCTCAGGCGCTGGGCCGGCAGTAGTAGTGCCAACTATCTGGATTGTAAAATCGCAACAATTACCAAAAGTATAGGTTGCACACGGATCGGTTACTAACGAGTAATAGTTAGTTCTGTATCGTATTACGTGCATACCAACAGGCGCATCAGCAGGAATTGTAATATTAAAGGTATATGGAGTATTTCCTGTTGAACATAACCCATCGTTCAAGATCAACTCATCGTCATTGCTCAAAATAAGATCATCATTAAAGTCAATCCAAACGTCGAAGTTTGTACTGCTATAGCCGGAGGTTACCGTAAGAACGTAAGTCTGTCCAGCTACGACCTGATGTACCATATCCCTGTAATCATGGTACCATGGCGGAGTACCTGAACATGGGATGTTAGGTACATTTATATTTGCAAAATCCCATGAGGTAAGTCCGTCGCCATATGTACAACCGGAAGAATAGAGGTTATCTACACAGAGCGAAGGCTCTTTGTTTTCAACATCTTTGGTCTTGCAATTATTTGCGGGATTTTCATCGCCGGCAAGGTTAACGCAAGCTTCGAAATTGTATATGCCATAACCTGAAAGGTTGGCCGTACCGGCTGTTATTTCTATAGCAGCTCCGGCAGCAAGCGGACCTGCATAAGTGCCATTAAATGATGCGCTACCCTGGCCAGTCATAGTTACTGTCCATGGAATATTGGACTGATCCTCGGTACCAAAATTCTTAATAATAAATTTAACCTCTTCAGCGCCGGTTAAGTTAACGCCGGTGTTAGGAGCTAAAATTGCTTGTACTCCAACATCTTTTGTAGGCTGAGAGCCAGCAGTACCTTCAATGATAAATACTCCTCCTTGACCAGTAGATGTTCCACTATCTTGCCAATTTTGCCATCCTGTAGATATAGCCTGAAGGCCATTGCCCGTGGTAGTTTGGCCTAGTATTGTAATAGCAACTCCCCATGGACCAGATGCAGCAGATCCGGTAAGCCCCCACTGTACCCAATAGGTACCAGAATTAAGAGTACAGCCTGACACATCTGCTATGATCTCCATAATTGGGCGGTCGGTATTGGTCAAGCCAGTATCTAAGACACGGTAAACATCAGAAAACTGAGTAGATAGCATCCTGTTAGTTGTCAGATCTCCCCAAACCACAGCGCCGCCAGCATTGGGCGCTCCATCCCATATCTGAACATAAATACCGGTAAAGGTTGAAGTAGTGCCAGAACCAGTCTGATAACCATAAAATTTAATTGACTCAAGATTCCAGGTTCCTACTACCTCAAAATCATCAGCTAAATAATAATAGTTACCGGGCGACATATTATGATTCACATTTGGACCATAAGCACTCATGCCAAGGTCAGTTTGAACTGCACTTGCATCTTTGCCTCCGGCCCCACCCCCAGGATGAGTAATAAACGGACCGTTGTTATACAACTCCGAACGCGAGGGGTAATAAGTAGCATAGGAGGTATAATGTTCACCTTCAACCGGCTGGGCTGTAGCTTTTACGCTAGGTCCATTATCCGAGTTAACATATTTCTCCATTTGCTCCATCTTCAGCTTATCTAAGCTGGTAGGTTGCTGTGAAAACAACACAGTTGATGAAATCATAAAGAAAAACACCAACAGAAAACATGTAATTTGTTTCATAGGTTATTTGTTTTGATTAATTTAAAATATTTGACTTTGTTTAATTATTATTGATGTTAAATGTTATCTTAAGAAAATAAAAAAATCGTTAAGTTTCTTTAATCCAATTAGTTATGGTGGCTTTATTTCGTTAATGTTCGCTTGTTCCATGTTACTAAATTTGATTTCAGTGCTCTATTTTCGTAATTTACAAGTGCAAAAATAAAATATTCTTTGAAATATACTCCTATTTGAAAATATTTTTTAAAAAGTTATTCACAGTCAAACCAACAATTCGTCAAAAATAAACAATTTTTAATATGTGGGTAGTTTTTTTTTGAAATAAAAAAAATAATTATTCCAATAATTTGGAATTAAAGAATTATTTATACTTTTGCGCCCCGATTTTTAATTAAAAATACTTTAAACCGAAACAATGTACGCAATAGTTGATATAGCTGGGCAACAGTTTAAAATCGAGAAGGGTAAGCAAATTTACGTTCATCGCCTTGAAGGGTTAGAGGGCGATACCGTTACTTTCGACAAAGTGTTGTTACTTGATAATAACGGTAACATTAGTATTGGGCAACCTTTCGTTGATGGCGCATCGGTTTCTGCCACAATAGTTTCTCACCTTAAAGGAGACAAAGTAATTGTGTTCAAAAAGAAACGCAGGAAGGGATTTCAAAAAGAGACCGGTCATCGGCAGTATTTATCTCGTATCAGAATTGACGAGATAACTGTTGGTTAATAAAATTGTTAAACATCAAAATTAAATCCACTCTAAAAAGTCAGAGTAGCAGATTTACACTTTATTAAAACATGTTTGTTCACAAAGCTATAAATAATTGATTATCAATAAAATGATGTTTCTTGTAGAGTTATTATTCAAATCTTTACGAGAGAAAATTTACACGAGAAATGTTTAATGAATCTATAAAATAACAACTAAAACCATGAAATTGAGGGTGAAAAAGGATGATTTTAAGAGCAAATTTTATTTGCAAATAAATTTTCAACCAAATTTGCCCCTTCAATTTTCTAAAACTATATTTTTATCCCTTGTCAATATTTTATCACTTTTAATAATCGTTCCATTTTAGAGGGGACTCAAAAATTTAAATACTATGGCTCATAAAAAAGGCGCAGGCAGTTCGTCCAACGGTCGAGAATCGCATAGCAAGCGATTAGGTGTAAAGATTTACGGCGGCCAGTTTGCCAAAGCAGGTAATATCCTTGTCAGGCAGCGCGGCACAGTCCATAATCCAGGTGTTAACGTAGGAATGGGAAAAGATCATACACTCTTTGCAACTGTTGACGGAACAGTAGAATTCAAAAGGAGAAAAAATAATAAATCATTTGTATCAGTAATCCCTTTTGAAGATCAAAATACCGACAACTAATTTAGTATCAAAAAAATTAACTAATCAGAATCTCCTGTTTTTTTTACTAAACGGGAGATTTTTTGTTTAGGATAAAACAATAATCACATTATGTTACAGATACATATCCTCCGTCAAAATCCGGATTTTGTAATTGAACGGTTGAAGGTCAAAAATTTTGATGCTTCCGAATTGATTACAAATATTTTGGCGCTTGATGAAAAAAAACGAGAAAACCAGGTTAAACTTGATGCGACTCTTTCAGAAGCCAATAAAATAGCCAAAACTATTGGAGAAATTATTAAAAGCGGCAAGCAAGATCAAGCAACACAGCTAAAGGAGCGTTCCGTTACTTTAAAAGCTGAGGCCAAAACAATGGCTAACGACCTGGAATTGCTTAACAATGAAATAAATTCGCTTTTATTACAAATACCAAACATACCCGGGGATCAAGTTCCACAGGGTAAAACAGCCGAAGATAATGAGATTGTCTTTAGTTTTGGAAAAATACCGACTCTCTCTCCTTCAGCCCTACCCCACTGGGATTTAATTAAAAAGTATGACATCATTGATTTCGAGCTTGGTAATAAGGTTACAGGGGCCGGTTTTCCGTTTTATCGTGGAAAAGGAGCTAAATTACAACGTGCACTCATCAACTTCTTTCTTGATGAGGGACTAAAAGCCGGATACACTGAGGTTCAGCCACCATTGCTTGTAAATGAAGCGTCAGCATACGGAACAGGTCAATTACCCGATAAAGACGGTCAGATGTATAATGTAGGACTTGATAAATTTTATCTGATCCCTACCGCCGAAGTGCCACTTACCAATATTTACCGAGATACAATATTAAAGGAGAGCGACTTGCCTATTAAAAACATTGCCTATTCCAATTGTTTCCGACGCGAAGCTGGTTCGTGGGGCGCCGATGTGAGAGGCTTAAACCGCCTGCATCAGTTCGACAAGGTGGAGATAGTGCAAATAGCCACACCCGAAACATCTTATCAGGTTCTGGAAGAGATGCGCGAATATGTATCTACATTACTTGTTAAATTGGAGCTGCCTTTCAGGATTGTTAAGCTCTGCGGAGGGGATATAAGTTTTACTTCAGCCATGACGTACGATTTTGAAGTCTATTCGGCAGCACAAAAGAGATGGCTCGAGGTAAGCTCGGTTTCCAATTTTGAAAGTTTTCAGGCTAACAGAATGAAATTGAGATTTAAAAACAAAAATGGCAAGACCGAACTCGCACATACACTCAACGGCAGCGCTCTGGCTTTACCACGAATAGTCGCAGCTTTATTGGAAAACAATCAAAATGAAACAGGAATAAAAATATCCGACTCATTAATTCCATATACCGGTTTCAAAATGATTGATTAGCGGCTTCACCCCTTTTACAAAAAGTCAAAGTAGTGAACAAAATACTAAACCTGTACATTAATGGTTTGTATTATCTCAATGTCAGTTAATGCAATGAAATCATATTTTTATATACCTTTCATATTATTATTTTTAGGATATGCTCCACTTTACGGACAGGATATCCCTGCATTTCCAAAGGCCGAGACTGCAATAAACAAGAAACAGGAACCGGACAAAGAGAAACTTGCTGCCGAATACGTCCGGAATCGGGATTTCGAAAAAGCCGTTTTACTTTACGAACAGCTATTTAATGAGAAAGGCACCCATTTTTATTACAATTATTACATCTATTGCCTCATCGAGCTTCAGGATTATAAGAAAGCCCTGAAAGCAATAACAAAACAACAAAAAAGTAATCCGAACAACCTTCGGTATGATGTTGACGAAGGCTATATTTATTTAATTTCCGGAGAACTTGTAAAGGCAAATAAAATCTTTGATAAAGCCTTCGAAAATATTGGTTCGACTGCAAACCAAATTCGTGATCTGGCCAACGCATTTAATTATAGAGGGCAATCCGATTGGGCTATAAAGACGTACCTAAAGGGTAAAATATTGATTCCGAATCACCCTTTCAACCTTGATCTTGCTTTTATCTATCAGCGGCAGCAGAACTATGAAATGATGTTTAATGAGTACCTTGACCTGCTTGATATTGATCAATCCAAAATTGAAACCGTAAAATCACGGTTACAATCAGCGCTTAGCGATGATACCGAAGGCGAAAAGAATGAGATGCTGCGAAAAGAATTGCTTCGCAGGATTCAGCGAGCGCCTGACAAGACTTATTATTCGGAGATGCTTATCTGGCATTCGGTTCAGCAGCACGACTTCGAAATGGCATTCATTCAGGCGCGCTCACTCGACCTTCGTTTTCAGGAACAAGGACAAAGGATTTACGAGCTTGCTAATCTTTGCATGTCAAATGAATCCTATGATGTTGCCATAAATGCATATAGCTATCTGTTGGAAAAAGGAACATCATCTCCTTTTTATCTCGACTCGCGTATTGGATTACTCAACGCCAGATACCTAAAAGTAACCACACGATATGACTATACACATAAGGATTTGATTGAACTCAAAAATGAGTATCAAAAAGCATTGGACGAGTTTGGACAAAACACCTCGACTGTCTCCATAATGCGTTACATGGCTCATCTACAAGCATTCTATCTTGACGATATTGATCAGGCAATTTCACTATTGCAAAAAGCTGTAGAGATGCCCTCGGTAGCAAAAAATATGAAAGCCGAATGTAAAATAGAACTGGCTGACATACTGCTATTTTCTGGTAATGTGTGGGATGCCACTCTACTTTACTCACAGGTTGAATACGATTTTAAACACGATCCGATCGGTCATCGGGCAAAGTTACAAAACGCAAAGCTATCATATTATATAGGTGAATTTGGCTGGGCAAAGGCACAGTTAGACGTCTTGAAGGCAGCCACATCAAAACTGATTGCCAACGATGCAATGGAGCTATCATTGCTGATAAGCGATAACCTTGATCTTGACAGTACTTATACTGCTCTTGGCATTTTCGCACGAGCCGAGTTACTTTTTTATCGCAATAAATATGATGAAGCATGGGCAACACTTGATTCAATACAGATGCTGTCGCTCTGGCACTCATTGAATGATGACGTGCTCTTTAAAAGAGCAGAGATCATGATGAAAAAGGGGAAATATAATGAGGCCGACAATCTTTTGGATAAGTTAGTTACAATGTATCCATATGACCTCCTCGCTGATGATGCTCTGTGGTTAAGAGCCGATATGATGGAAAACCATTTTAAAGATATTGTTAGAGCTAAGGAGCTTTACGAAAAAATCCTATTCGACTATCCAGGTAGCCTTTATACTATTGAAGCCCGAAAACGATTCAGGATATTAAGAGGCGATATGACCAATTAAAACAAAATGATTCTTTGTCCTTATTTATAATTAATAAAAACCTCTTGCTTTCGTTCAACATAATAGCCTAAACTGCAACTATGCAATCAGTTGTTCCTAAAAAAAGTCTTGGACAGCACTTTCTGAAAGATGAAAATATAGCAAGGAAAATTGTTAGCAGTCTGAAAGCCAACGAACGGATTTTGGAAATCGGACCTGGAACAGGTGTATTGACAAAGTATCTTATTCCTGTCTGTAAAGATTTTAAAGCAATCGAAATTGACAAAGAGGCCGTTGGCTTTCTTGAAAAAGAGTTTCCAGAATTAGAGAATAGGATAATAAATGATGATTTTTTGAAATGCGATCTTAATAGCTTGTTTGAAGGGCCCTTCTCCATTATCGGCAACTTTCCGTATAACATATCCAGTCAGATATTTTTTAAAATTATCAACTATCAAGCTGTTATTCAGGAAATTGTATGTATGTTGCAAAAAGATGTAGCTGAGCGGCTTGCAGCCAAGCCAGGCAACAAATCCTATGGAGTGCTAACAGTAATATTAGGTGCATATTATAAAATAAAGTACCTTTTCACGGTAAATGAACAGGTTTTTTTCCCGCCTCCAAAAGTAAAGTCGGCAGTTATTCGTTTGGAACGCACAGCCGAAAAAAATCCTGACATTGATGAGAAACTCTTTTTCAACATTGTTAAAACTGGATTTAACCAACGCCGAAAAACACTTAAAAACTCATTACGGAAACTCTGGACTGACAAGATCAATCCTGATGATTATCCGGTATTTAATAAACGACCGGAGCAATTAACCATTAATGATTTTTTCGACCTTACAAAAATTTTATCGTAGAAAATAAGCTCTTTGACCAAACAGCGGAGTTATCAAAGATTTTTCTAAACCTGTGCGCTGTACCATATCAAAACGTCAAGGGCGCCATATCCAAATTGATGCATTGAAGCATCCTTGGTCTGCACATTATCATACTCTTTCAAAATTTCCAACATTCGCGCCTTTAACACACCATCCCCAATACCATGAATAAAAGTGATCTTGGTCAAATAGTTATTAACGCCACTCTCAAGGCATTTAGTGAAATAATTCAATTGGTAATTCAAAATTTCATGATTGGTCATTTTTGAATAATTATCCAACAGCTCTTCTATATGAAGATCCACCACTGCCTCGCGAGGGCTTGTCTTATGTTTATTAATGAACTCCTCAGGTTTTTTCATCTTAGCCGTTTGCTGCAAAACCTCTTCATCAAATTTCTCATTCAACTCCGATACAGCAACGACTGGATGCAGCGCTAATTCACACACGATCAGCAGAAATGCTTTCCCACTGATAAAAACAGAATTCTGATACGCATTTTCATGATACAGTTTGGTAGGCTTAAAGCTAAAAACACTGCTTAACGGGCTCAACACTTTTGATGATAAATCTTTGTGAAAAAGAATCTGAAAAATTCCATAGCTCCACTTTTCAATCTCTTCACGCTTTATGGTGTCGAGCAATATTTTACTGTTTTGTTTTATAACGTCATAATCTACTCCTTCCCAAGCGCCATTAGGCTTTCGTAAAAACAAGCTAAAAAGGGCTTCGTATTCGGAATAATTAACTAAATAGATATCCAAAAGGCCGGTAAGCAGCCACTTTTGGTCGTGAGGCACAAAGGCCAAATAAATACCTTTCTTATCATCGCCCCTTGAACGGAAAATTTCCAATGGTGAAACCCGTCCCTCTTCATAATAATTTTCATCATCGTCAGAAGTTTCTGTCGGAGCCGGCGGCTGACGCCGAAATTGTTGCTGAGTAAACATCATCTTAGGAGTTTCCGGCTCCTCATCCACTTTTATCAACTCAGTGATTAACGTAGGAATTTCAAAACCATCGTCAATCTGAACACTTACTAAATTACTACTGATAATCTTTTTAATCTCCCCGCCCCCACTCTCATTTAAAAACTTAACCTTATCGCCAACTTTAAAATTCATAACAAAGATTTTAGGCAAAAATAATTTAATCTATAATTAACCAATTGAAAAAGCATTTAGCCTAAACTATTGATCTTAAGAAAGCACCCTCGAAATAACGTTGGTTTATGTTGAATCTAAATTAATTCGGTCAAAGACTATCATCAAAAAAAAATAATTAGCCAATGAAAAACACCAACCTTTAAATACCGAACTCTAATTAAGTTACATTATTTTTGCAACCACACAGCAACTATTAATGGAGATTTAATATGACAAAAATTCTGGTCGTTGATGACGAACGAAGTATCCGTAACACGCTTAGAGATATCCTTGAATACGAGGGCTACAAAGTGGATGATGCTGAAAATGGCATTGAAGGTTTAAAGTTAGTTAACAGCAAAAAATATGATCTGATTTTACTTGATATCAAAATGGCGGGGATGGATGGTATCGAGACCTTAGAACACATAATGAAAGTATCCGACACGCCTGTGGTTATGATTTCGGGACACGGCACTATTGAGACTGCTGTAGAGGCCATTAAAAAAGGAGCTTACGATTATATTGCCAAACCATTGGACCTAAACAGGCTGCTCGTAACTATCAGGAATGCCGTTGATAAGTCAAACCTCATAAAAGAGACCAAAACTCTCCGACAAAATGTTCCGCAAACATGGGAGATGATAGGTAACTCGCCGGCAATGATTCAAATCAAAGAGTTAATTGATAAGGTTGCTCCATCCAATGCACGTGTTTTAATTCATGGCAGCAATGGCACGGGCAAAGAGCTGGTAGCGAGATGGCTTCATGAAAAAAGCCAGCGTGCTCAAGCCCCGTTTATAGAAGTCAACTGCGCTGCAATCCCTTCCGAGCTAATTGAAAGTCAATTGTTTGGACACGAAAAAGGCTCTTTTACTTCAGCTATCCGACAACGCAAAGGCGATTTCGAATTAGCGCATGGCGGCACACTATTCTTAGACGAAATAGGAGATATGAGCCATTCGGCGCAAGCCAAAGTATTGAGAGCATTACAGGAAAATAAAATCACACGAGTAGGAGGTGAAAAAGATATCCAGGTTGATGTACGAATATTAGCAGCTACCAATAAAAATCTTAAAGAGGAAATTGATAATGGGAATTTCAGAGAAGACCTATACCATCGCTTGAGCGTTATCATTATCGAAGTTCCTGACCTTAATAAAAGAGATGGCGACATTCCACTGCTGGCTGATCATTTCATGGACGACATTTGCAAAAAGATGGGCAAGCCTATCCTTACATTTTCCAAAGAGGCATATAAAAAACTTGAAGAGTACCAGTGGACAGGCAACGTACGCGAGTTAAGAAATGTGGTGGAGAGATTAGCTATCCTTTGCGACAAACAAGTTACAGGAGACGATATTGACAAATACCTTCAACCGCTAAAATAAAAAGGATCAGTATAGAAGGTTTTGTAATCAAACAGCCCTTTATTAGTTACTAAAACTCCCTTTAAAGGTAGATTTAAACTGATCAAAAGTCTGATCTTTATAAGCTTCCCGTGCAATAAAATGCAACACCGGCTCAAGCTTTTCAGGGGTATTATATCCTGGCAAAACAGTGATGAGCTTTACCTCCTGATCCAAAAAAACAAAAGAGGGGTAAGAGAGTCTTTTATTTAATAGTGCGATAGCAAGCTGATGAGTAGAGCGTTTTGCAGTTGGATTGGGATTAATGTATGTCTGCTCGTTGATTTTAATAGGTTCTGACGACTCAGCATTGAATTTTACCGGCCAGAATTTTTCATTCATATATTTTACAATAACAGGATCAGTAAAAGTATTGGCATCCATTTTTTTGCACCAACCACACCAATCGGTATAGACGTCTATAAAAAACTTCTTCTTGTCTTTTGCTTTCGACTTACTGTTCAACTCAACGGCCTCTTCGATGGAATACCATTTGATTTTGGGGGTTTCCTGACCTTCGGCAACAGTAAGGATCATTATAAAAATGAAAGAAAAAAATAGGTTCTTCATCGTTAGGATCAATTTAAATTATCATTATTAACAAATCTCACATTAAATATGTTTATTACAAGATTAAGTGATTACAATCAGCATACCAGGGCTTTCTATTGATTTCTTTGGTTTTAATAATCGCCTTTTTCAATGTATCTTGAAACATCTTTCTTTTTTAATGTTTCACGTTTATCATAAAAATGCTTCCCTTTTGCCAGGGCAATAGAAAGCTTTGCTAAACCCTTTTCATTGACAAACAACAATGTAGGAATAATTGTAAAGCCCCTTTCAGTTACTTTCCCTTGTAATTTTTTCAACTCGCGCCGAGTTAATAACAATTTCCTGTCACGTTTAGGCTCATGATTATAGATAGTACCCAAAGTATAAATTGCAATATGCATCTCTCTCACATACAATTCATTATCTATAAATAAACAATAAGCATCAGCAATATTGGCTTTTCCATCCCTTATGGATTTTATCTCAGTACCGGTAAGTTGAATACCGGCAACATACTCTTCAATCAGGAAATATTGATAAGAAGCTTTTTTATTTTTTATCTCTATAATATTTGCCATAGCGACAGCAAAAATAATGGTTAAGCTGGATAATTGTTATTCTTTTTTTTTGGAAAACACGAAATACCCCCATTTTAAAAAAAACTTTTGCTCTTTAATTTTAAATAGAAAAAAAGCTGCAGCCCTGTAAGCGGGATTCTGTCAACTCTATTACGAGTAGTTCTGTCATTTATCTTGGACTGGCTTCACAGCCAGACTCAATCGGCTTACCCCTCACGGCTTGCTGCGCCAACAGCAATTCGACGAGCAGCCATTATCCCGATAAACCGGGGCCGTGATATACATAGCCTTTCAACCCATAAGGTTTACCCCAACACACTGTCGCCAGCATGATGTGTGAGCTCTTACCTCACATTTTCACCCTTACCTGCCGAAAATTCGACATTGGCGGTAATTTTCTGTGGCACTTTCTGTTCCCGCAACAGCGAGACCTTCCTGTTAAGAAGTATGGCGCTCTATGTTGTCCCGACTTTCCTCTACGTTTTCCAAGTAACCGTAGCGACAGAACAGGCTGCAACTTTTGCCTGCAAAATTAGTCATAATTAGATAGACGAAAATTCCCGATCGTTATCCGATTTTACTCTTTTTAGAAATGGCGAGCTGGGCAAGTATCATGCCTGCAAGCATCAAGATGCATCCAAAAATACTCCTTAACGACATATACTCATTTAATATTAACCAGCCACCTATTACTGCAAATAATGCCTCAAGACTTAGGATAATAGAAGCAGAAGCAGCCGGCGCATCCTTTTGGCCGGCAACCTGAAGCGTAAAGGCTAAACCTACAGAAAAGATGCCTCCGTATAAAATCGGAATCGCTGCTTCAATAAGAAGGTTGAACTCTATGTTCTCAGTAAATAGAGCAACTAAAATGCTTAAAAATGAACATATTGCAAACTGAAAAGCAGAAAGATGAATGACATTGACCTTAGAAGAAAACTTGCCTATTACTAAAATATGAATTGCAAAAAATAGGGCGCTAACGAGAACCAATGAGTCTCCGGAAGACAGAGCAAAACCGTCGGTTATTGTTAATAGGTATAATCCGATAACAGCCATTACAGCGCCAAACCAAACATTAATTGATATATGCTGCCTAAACAAAAATCCGATCACCGGGACAATAATTACATATAAACCGGTAATGAAACCTGCCTTTCCTGCTGTTGTGTAAACAATACCGATTTGCTGAAACGTAACGGCCACAAAAAGCACGACCCCTGCTACAAATCCACCCATAAACAAATCTTTGTTTTGTTTGCCACCAGCAATTAACTCTATTTTTCCAATTTTTCGACAACTGATAAAAACCAACGGTAACAATGTGAGAGTTCCTAATAAAAACCTGATTCCATTAAATGTAAAAGGGCCAACCCAAGCCATTCCAGCCCGCTGTGCTACAAAGGCAAAACCCCAGATAATGGCCGCAAGCAATAATAGCAAACTCGATTTCAGATTTTTACTTTTCTGTGCCAAGTTAGTAATTTAAAGAAACGCAAAAGTAGAATTATTGAAATAAAATCGAGAATTAACTCAGATCAAACATTGAATAACTCGAAATCTGTATTTACAATTGAACAGATGTTATCGTACCGATGTTTGTGATCATGCAATTTGTGTTTATTCATCTTTTTATTTACATTACTATTTTTGCAAATTAGCTGTTGATTAAACGACGGCCGAAAGCAATTAATGAAAGACTTAACCATAGGAAACGAAGGGAAACTGATTGTGCAATTTGCCATGCCAATGGTGTATGGTAATATTTTTCAACAGCTTTATAATGTAGTTGACAGTATAATAATTGGCCATTATCTTGGCAAAGAATCCTTGGCAGCTGTTGGAGCCTCTTTTCCAATAATCTTTTTGCTTATTGCTTTAATGATTGGCTTTTCAATGGGCTTTACCATCATCATTGCTCAATATTTTGGCGCCAAGAATATGGTTAAAGTAAAACAAACCATTGATACCAGCTATATCATAATCCTTTTTGCCTCATTGATAACAACCTTGTTAGGTATCAGCTTTAGTGAAACGATATTCAGGCTTACAGGTATGCCTGATGAGGTAATCCCTGATGCAGCCACTTATCTGAACATCTATTTTGCAGGCTCTATCTTTTCTTATGCTTTTAACGGAATAAGCGCTATACTACGTGGTCTTGGCGATTCCCGAACACCATTAATATTCCTGATCATCTCTACAATATCAAATGTATTCCTCGACCTGCTTTTTATTGTTGTTTTTAAAATGGGTATCGCCGGAGCTGCATATGCTACAATTATATCTAAAGCTGGCGCAGTTGTAGCTGCCATAATTTACATCAACAAAAAATTTCCAATCATGAATATCTCTTTCAGAAGATATGAATTTGTATGGGATATTTTTAAGACAAGTCTTCGTATCGGACTGCCCACCGGTTTACAACAAACTTTTGTTGCCACCGGCCTTATTGCCTTATACGGAATTGTTAACAAATTTGGCACAGTTACTATTGCCGCCTATGGTGTTGCTAACCGGATTGACACATTTGCCTCTATGCTTGCCATGAATTTCGCATCAGCATTATCTGCTTTTGTTGGTCAAAATATTGGTGCAAATAAGCCCGAACGTGTCCGAACGGGTTTATGGACAACTTGGTTGATCACTTCCGGCATCTCAATAATCTTCAGCATTATTGTTATCTTTTTTGGAAAAGAAATGATGAGAATTTTTACTCCAGATACTGCCGTTATTGAAGTCGGAAACGGATATCTTGTTATTGTCGGCTCGTTTTACATACTCTTTTCATCCCTTTTTGTTGTCAATGCTGTAATGCGTGGCGCCGGCGATACATTGATCCCCATGTTTATCACCCTTATTTCCTTATGGCTAATACGGGTGCCTGCTTCCTACTTTTTAGCCGGGAAAATAGGAGTAACCGGAATATGGTGGGCAATTCCTTTCGGCTGGGCAATAGGATTAATACTCACTTTTATCTATTACTTTACCGGTAGATGGAAAACAAAAGGCGTCATCAAGCATATTTGATCAACCCTTTATCTATTTCATTTTACAAAAGGGATCATTTCTCTTTTAACTCTTTCAGCTTTTTAAGTATTTCATCTTGGATTACAGACGTTACCAACACATATTTATAAAACTCCATTGAGTAGTTTGCACGTCCGCTACTAATATTTCTCAAAGCTGTGGCATATCCGAACATTTCCATCAAAGGAACCGTTCCATTAAGCTTTTGCGACCCTTTCCGAAATCTTCGCATCGAATCAATTTTGCCTCTGCGTTTGTTCAAATCACCCACAATACTACCGATATACTCATCAGGGGTATTGATTTCAATTCGCATGATAGGTTCTAATAGCGATGGATTTCCTTTCATAAATCCATTTTTAAAGCATATTGAAGCGCAGGTTTGAAAAGCCATATCAGATGAGTCCACAGGATGGAAACTACCATCAAGAAGTACGACCTTAACATCAACAATTGGAAATCCTGCCAACACACCACCATCGAGAGTTTTTTGAATTCCCTTGTTTACCGATGGGATATACTCGCCAGGTATTACACCTCCTTTTATCTTGTCAACAAACTCGTAGCCATTACCTTCGTTAGGCTCAAGCCGCATGACGGTATGTGCATATTGACCGCGTCCACCCGTCTGTTTTGTGTGTTTATAATTGCATTCCACCTCCGCCGTAATTGTTTCGCGAAAAGCAACGGAAGGCTCACCGACATCCACCGGCACACCAAATTCGCCTTTCAATCTGTCAATTATAACTTCGAGATGAAGCTCCCCCATTCCTGAAATTATGGTTTCGTCGGTCTCAGAATTAAACCTGACACCAAACGAAGGATCTTCATTAACAAGTTTTGCAAGAGCCTCTCCTAATTTGCTCTGCTCTTTTCGGTTGGCCGGATTAATCTTTAGTTCAATAACCGTTTGCGGAATATGTATTGATTCCAAAAGCAACGGAAAATCACCATTACAAAGTGTATCGCCGGTTTTTGAATATTTCATTCCTATCAATGCAATAATATCGCCCGGTCCAGCTTCCGATATCTCAATTCTCTCTTTGGCCTTAATCCGAAATATTCGCCCCACCCTTTCGTACTTCTGTTTTGAAGAGTTGTAAACCTGCATACCACTCCTGATAGAGCCCGAAAAGATACGGACAAAAGTTTGCTGGCCAACATAAGGATCGTGTATCAGTTTAAAAACTAATGCCGAAAAGGGGTCTTTTACAGATGGATTTCGCGTGTGGGTTTTATCTTCTTTGTAAATATCAATACCTACTACTGCTCCGATATCTAATGGCGATGGCAAGTAGTCTAATACAGCATCAAGCAGATTTTGAATACCTTTATTCTTATAGGCTGCTCCACAAAAAACGGGAGTTATCTCGAGCTTCAATGTAGCTTTGCGAGCAGCGTTTTTTAATATTTCTAAAGGGATAGGCTCATCTTCAAGAAATAATTCCAATATTCGCTCATCAGACTCAGCCAATTTTTCGATCATCTGTTGCCGAGCTTTAGCTGCAATGGGCTTCAACTCTTCAGGGATCGGTAATTCAACAATTTCTCCCTCCTTGAAGTATATCGCCCGATTTTCCACTAAATCAATCATTCCTTCAAAGTTCTCTTCAGCGCCTATTGGTAATTGAAATGGAACCGCATTGGCATCAAGGTATTCATTCATCTGCCCTATTACATCCATATAATTGGCTCCTGTTCGATCCATTTTATTTACGAAACCAATACGTGGCACTCTATACCGGTCGGCCTGGCTCCAAACGGCTTCGCTTTGCGGCTCCACGCCTCCAACGGCACAAAAGACAGCTACCATCCCATCCAACACACGCAACGAACGTTCGACCTCTACGGTAAAATCAACATGGCCAGGGGTGTCAATCAGGTTAATCTGAAACTCTTTCCAACTACATGATATGGCTGCTGATGCAATAGTGATACCCCGCTCCTGCTCCTGTTTCATAAAATCCATAATAGCCTGTCCATCATGCACCTCTCCAAGCTTTCGGGTTGTTCCGGTATAAAACAAAATTCGCTCCGACAAGGTTGTTTTGCCAGCATCAATATGGGCTGCTATACCAATGTTTCTAAGTTTTGACAAATTCATATTTAGATGAAAAATTATGAGGGAAATTTATAATAAAAGGGTTTTTAAAATGAGTGTAAAAGTAGCCTTAACGGGATTTATGCTGTAAAAACTTATCGAGAAAGAAAGAGACAAATACCAATAGTTCTTTTTGTACGATTCAATTGATCGTTATGGCCTGATAAAAGTAAACCTCTCCTCTTTTGCAGGCGAAACGGCGCCTGTGGAAGGATCAAAACTAAAGTATATCTTAGGGCGTTCACCATCAGGGAAATGACGATGGATATACTCGTTAAGCATATAATCGTAAATGTATCCGGCGTATTTTTCACCAAGCATTGCCGTAAGGGCATAAATATCTTCTGTTTTGATTGGGAAATAATTGTAATTGAACTTTACATCATCCGAAAACAAATTATTTTGAAATCTGCCTTCAATTCCATCCATCATGTCGCCGCTAGCATACAAAACATTATTCACTGATAGAGGATCATTCATTGGGGTAATTTCAAACCATGTATTCATACTAATAAGGTTGAGATCAAAATCTTCATAAAAAAGAACGGTATCGAAAAAGACCTCTTCAACATGATACTGAAAAATATCCTCTTCCAATTCTACTTGAGCTAAAACGACTTTATACGCCCGATATCCTACCTCCATAAAGTCGAGCAACATATCCTCAGTGAATGGCTTAATATTATACTTCATCAAGCCAGATTGCAGGCTGCTTTTAAATCTTGCAATTAAAAAGTCGTCGTCCACCTCTTTCAAAAACGTACTGTTATAGTAGAGTGCAGAATCTTTCTCCCTATCATTCATTTTATCATAATCTTCAACCTCCCACCATTTTAAATTTGATTTCAGGATATACGAAGGCATTAGCAACATTACTGCTGTTGAATCTCTATTCCGGATAAACTCCCTTGCCAACTTACGTTCAGGGCTACATGCGCTAATCATCATTAGAATAATCGGTATCGCGATAAGCAACTTTCTTATTACCAACCTTTGCCAATTATCTAAGAGTAAAGATACTGTTTTTAAAAAATAAAAAGATCGTCGCATAATAAATTTACCCGGCCAAAAAAGGTTAACAAAATCACAAAATTGATATTAACTATGATTTTCGAGTAGCCTTTCGCCGAAAGCTTTACCATAAGCAATGGCTTGTTCAGCATCGTTAGTTGCTGGTGTAAATTTCACAAATATACCCTCATCGAAGAAATTGAGTTTAAGGTTCTCAAGGTTGGTTTTTATCATGCTACGTGCTTCGCCACTCCACCCATACGAACCAAAAGCTCCAGCAAGTTTTCCTCTGTCGCGCAAAGGGTTGATCAAAGCAAAGCATTTATATATCGGCAAAAGAATATTTTGGTTGATGGTAGGCGAGCCGATTATAAACGCAGATGCGTGGGAGATTTTCTCCTCTAACTCACCTAATGGCGTCAGTTCGATATCAATAACCTCTACATCAATGTCGCCTGCTTGCTTAATACCCTGAGCAATATATTGAGCCAACTGTCCGGTTTTTTGATAGGCGCTGACGTATGGTATAAAAACTTTTGGTCTCTCAGGCTGCTTTAGAGCTTCTTCAGAATATTGTTTCGAAAGAGCTACATACCTCCTCCAGTTTTCTTTTAAAATTGGTCCATGACCTGTGGCAATAACATCAATATCCAAATCACTTATCTTTTCTATTGCTTTGAGCATGAATTTGCTGTAGGGCTTAAGAATAACATCAAAATAATACTTAAATGAGTATTCGTACTCCGGTCGCCTGACAATTTTATCTTCGAACATAATCTCATCGCTAAAATGCGCACCAAACGAATCGCAGGTGAAAAGAACTTTTTCATCTTCCAAATAGGTGTATATTGAGTCTGGCCAATGGAGGTTGGGCGCGCTAATAAACCGAAGCTGTCTGTTGCCCAAATCAAGTGTTTGCCCATCTTTTACTATGATATGAGGAAAACTAATATTCATCAGATCATTGAGATATCTAATGGCGTTACCTGATCCAACAACTGTCGCACGGGGAGCTATCTTCAGCAGATTCTTAAGATTACCTGAATGATCAGGCTCCGTGTGGTTCAAAACAATATATTCGATATCAGCAGGGTTGCACACCTGTTGAATTTTATATAGATACTCATCCCAAAATTGTTCTTTTGTGGTTTCGATAATAGTTTTCTTATCAGCCTCGATAAAGTAGGAGTTATAAGTGGTGCCATAAAGTGTTTCCATCACAACATCGAATGTTCGTAAATCAGGATCTTGCACCCCTATCCACTTAACTCCGGTAGTAATATCAAAAATAGTTTTCATGTTCTTTTATCTATTTAATTTTTAACTTTTTACATAAAAAATTACCGCTACATTAAAAAAAAAATGAATTATGTCAATTTTAAAGTACAGGTTTTAGGCAAACAAACATATTATTTAAATATGCTTCATGATTAAGTATAAAACACGAAGCGTTTACTAACCCTCCCCCCTTCAACAACCAATTCCGCAAAAAAAGTAATACCTCTATCGTTTAAGTTTGAATTCGCCTTCTGAACCAAAATAACTCCAGGCATCATCTACCTGATCGTAAACAAACTCGCCGCTCTCTCCAGCATTTACGCCAGATAGTTTTTCAACTTGCAGCAAATTAGCCTCAACGGTAAATTTATAAACATCATCTCCATTTTTAACAATCTTTGTCTCTATTTCACCCGGAGCCATGGAAAGCGGGTTACCTCCACTCCAAAACTCAATAGTATTAAGCACAACGCCATCCGCAAAAAGGGCAATTTGATATACCGGTATCACTACCAATGCAAAAAAGACTAAAGCCTGACCCCACTTTCCACCAATATCATTTTTGTTCCAGCTATAAAGTGAGTTGGTGAGTTGAAATGATCCGATACAACTTTGTTGAGTAAACAGTATACTGGCAATAATAAACAGAGCTAAAAACTTTCTAATCCTTTTCATAATTAATAAAATTTAAATTTGCTTATAATAAAATTACTATTCAATTTCTTTAATAAAAACTATTTCAAAAAGACAATTTTTTAAAGATGGGGCAAAAGTACTTTTTTTGAATTTGATTGCACCATGATTAAACTAATGAGTAGAACAAAATTCAATACTTTTGCCGCAGAAACTAAACACTAATTTTTTTTAAAAACATAATATCAACACATTTAACATGAAAAAATACATTTTTGTTCTTTCTCTGGCTATTGTTTTCGGCCTAAATAGCCTTTTTGCCTCCCTCAGAACCGACGAGGGTATGTGGTTACCAATGTTTGTTGAACGCTTAAATTGGACCGACATTCAAAAGATGGGTTTGCAACTTACAATTGATGAGCTTTACAGCATCAATCATTCCAGCTTGAAAGACGCCGTTGTAGGTCTTGCCGAAGGCAGTGCGCCAAATGGCTTCTTCTGCACCGGAGAGATCGTTTCGGATAAAGGGCTTCTGTTTACAAACCATCACTGCGCCTACGATGTCATTCAGCGCCATAGCTCTATTCAGCACGATTATCTTACTGATGGCTTTTGGGCAATGAATGCTGAAGATGAAATTCCAAATCCAGGGCTGACAGCCTCCTTTCTGGTACGGATGGAAGATGTTACCGAGCAAGTGCTATCAGAGTTAGACGACGAAATGACCATTGAAAAACGTGCGGCAAAAATCAGAGAAATAACCTCTCCGATCAAAGAAAAAGCCTCCGAAGACGGTAAATATGATGCCGTTGTAAAGAGTTTTTACGACGGTAGCGAGTATTATCTTTTTGTTTATCAAACCTTCAAAGATGTTAGGTTGGTGGGCGCTCCGCCATCGTCAATAGGCAAATTCGGAGGTGATACCGATAACTGGATGTGGCCTCGACATACGGGGGATTTTGCCATATTAAGGGTTTATAGCGCACCGGATGGCTCTCCGGCCGACTATTCGAAAGATAATGTACCCTTAAAACCAAAACACCACCTTCCCGTTTCAATCAAAGGATATGAAAAAGATGATTATGCTATGATATGGGGGTTCCCGGGTAATACTGAAAGATACCTAACCTCCTATGGGATTGATTTCGCCATAAATCAAAAGAACCCTGCAATTATTGATGTATTCGGCACCATGCTTGACGTGATGAAGAAACAAATGGATGCTGATCCAGCCATACGTATTGAACTTGCTTCTGATCATGCAGGCATAGCAAATGTATGGAAATATTTTATCGGTCAAACACGCGGCCTGAAAAGATTAGATGTAAAAAGCAAAAAAGAGGAGATAGAAAAGGATTTTATAAACTGGTACAAAAAAAATGACGAAACCAACGAGAAATACGGGAATGTGCTACAAAACCTTCAAGCTGCTTATCAACAGATGGAGGGAACAATCACGCCATTTTACCTAATCGCAATCGGATCGAGTAATATTGAATGCCTAAATCTGTCAATGCAAACTGTGGTAATGGAAGAAATGCTGGAGAAGAAAAAAGAAAATAAAGCGCAAATTGAGCTTACTATTGATGCATTGAAAGAGACTTCAGAAGAATTTTATAGCGATTATAATATTTCAATGGATCGCGATATGTTATCTTCAATGCTAAGTCTGTTCAAAAAAAGACTATCGCTAAATCAATTGCCCGACATCTTTGCAACAATAAACGCCAAGTTCAATGGCGATATAAATTCTTACGTAGATTATGTTTTTAAAAATTCCATTTTTACCGATAAGGATCGCTACAATAAATTTTTATCAAATCCTAAGGTTAAAACCCTCAAAAAAGATCCCATCAACGAACTCTCTTCGTCATTTAACAAAATCATAGCCAGCTATCAAGCTAATTTGGCCGAAGGACAGCAAAACGTTAGTTTAAATATGCGCAAATTTATTGCCGGGTTGCGCGAGATGAATCCTTCTGTTAAATATTACCCTGATGCCAACTCTTCAATGCGTTTCACCTATGGAACAATAAAAGATTACTACCCTGCTGATGCTGTACATTATGATTACATAACACATGCAAAAGGGATATTGGAAAAAGAAGATCCTACCAACGAAGAATTCATTGTTTCGCTAAAACTAAAAGAGCTGATTAAAAAGGGCGATTTCGGGATTTATGGCAAAGACGGAGACCTTGTAATTAACTTCCTATCCACAAACGATATCACTGGCGGCAACTCCGGCAGCCCTGTTATTAATGGCAAAGGCGAACTAATCGGAATTGCCTTTGATGGCAACTGGGAAGCAATGAGCGGCGATATCGCATTTGAAAATGAGCTACAACGTACTATCAGTGTTGACATACGCTATGTACTATTTGTAATAGATAAATACGCCGGAGCAAAGCATCTTATTGATGAACTGACATTGGTAAAATAAATATCCGTTCCGACAAAGCAGGAAGCACGCAAAATATCTAAGTCGAATTGTTAATTAAAGCCTTGCGGAGTAACAACATATTTTGAGCTTTCAAGCCATTTTCAAATTAAGCATACAATCACTATAAGACGATTAGCAATAAAACAAAAGCTTTTCAGTTTAATAAACAGCTATTTTGCAGCTAATCTATTTTCATACAATTTAGTAAACTGAATGAGTCTAAGGAAATTCTTACTAAGTAGATTGTTTTTCAAGCACCTGATACTCTCTTTAATAGGTGGTCTAATTTTGCTTTGGTTGATCATTCTTTTTCTTGGGTTTTACGTTAAACGTGGCGGGACATTTGAAATACCCGACATGGTAGGAATGCAACTTCACGAATTAAAACAGGAAATTGATCCTAAGGCTAAATTCAGATACATAGTGATTGATTCCATTTATGACGACCGATATGAAAAGGGCGCTATCGTTCAACAGGATCCTCCAATGGGCTCAAAAGTAAAAAGAGGCAGAAAGATTTATTTAACAGTTGTTGCCATGCAGCCCGAAACGGTTAACACTCCTGATTTCGTTGACCTTACGTTACGTCAGGCGCTTGCCAACATAAAGGCAGCCGGATTAACCATAGAGCGCCTGACATACATTCCCAACATGGCAAAAAACGCCGTTTTAGATCAAAAATTTGAAGGAAAAAATATCAAACCGGGGACCAAAATTCTAAAAGGATCGGCTATTGAACTTATACTCGGAAAGGGCCTGCAAGACGAAACTGTGGAAGTGCCGTACCTTATAGAAAAAACTCTGGCAGAGGCGATAGCTCTCATCCATCAATCATCGTTAAATGTTGGTTACTTGAGTTATTCCGATACTACCAACAATAAGATTATAAAAGTTTACAGACAACGACCTCTGGCTTCAGAAGAAGAGAGGGTTGACTTTGGCGCTGCAGTTGACCTATGGGTAACAGGCGATACAAATTTTAATTTTAATGCTTACAAAAGAGAGAATATTGAAATAATACCTGAGTCGGATGAAGACGAAAATATTGATGATCTGTTTTAAAAAGAGATGCAAAAAACAATAATCTCCATATTATTATTTACTTCGATTCTGTTCATCAATTTTGTAACAGCGCAGGAAATACTTACCGGTCTTTCGGAAAACCCTACTATAAAGAGTTTTATTCAAAGTCAGGGAAATGAAAAATCTTCGGTGATAGAGCAACCCGATCCGCTGTTACTTCCATTTTTCGACAATTTTAAAAAGACGTCAGTCTTTCCCGATCAATCCAAATGGATGGATAAAAATGTATTCATCAACAACGATTTTGCTCTATTCCCTCCCACGTGGAATGTAGCCACTTTCGATGCCATTGACAGCAAAGGCAATCTATATCCTGACGCTAATTTTGTTTCGTTTATCGCCGACTATCTGACATCAAAACCCATCCGTCTCGATTCTATTTTTTCGCCTCAACCTAAAGCCTTGTCACCCGCTGATTCTGTCTATTTCAGCTTTTATTACCAGCCGCAAGGCCTTGCGAACGACCCTCAAACCCGGGATTCATTAGTACTCGAATTCGGCCATTATACTGATAATTATATTTTTTCCTATCTCGATTCCATCACTGTAGATGTTGCCATTTTTGGCATTGACACGATTTATCCCGGTGATTTTCTCTTTTCACCCTGTGACGAGCTTCTATATATCATTGCGCAAGACACGCTTTTTCCAGGAGATCAAGTAACCTTGCCCTGCGATTCAGTGTTTGTTCCCGAAACAAAATGGGACAGAATATGGGCAACAAAAGGAATGCGGCTCGACAGCTTTCTATTAGTCAATAATAATCAGTATTTCAAGCAGGTAATGATCCCTATCATTGATTCTGCCTACTTCAGAAATGATTTCCAATTTAGGTTTTTTAATTATGCCAGCATCTCAACCGACAACCTCCAGAGCTGGCAAAGCAATTGCGATCAATGGAATATTGATTACGTCCTTCTTGACAAAGGCAGATCCAGAAATGATTCAACACATAAAGCCCTTACATTCGTAGGACAAGCTCCCTCCTTTCTGAATCAATATCAAAGCATGCCTTATTACCAATATTCAAATGATCCGACGAGTGTAATAAAACAACGTATTGATATCTATATCAGCAATTTGGATAATGGAAACCAGACGGCCAATTATTATTATGAAGTAAAGAATGACCAAGGTAGCTTTACCTTTGGCTTTGATGCGGGTAGCGACGACCTGCTTCCTTTCAATCAAGCGGGATATGCCTCTAATCCATCATTTGCCCACCCTCCGGTTACAACTTTTTTCCCTCCTTTCGGAAATCGCGATAGCATCTATTTCGACATTACCCACTACCTTGAAGGTGATTTACTTTTAGGCCTTGCCGACACTCTTCGTTTCAGGCAAAAATTTTTCAACTACTATGCTTATGATGACGGGACTGCTGAATTTGGTTACGGGCTTACCCCAACAGGAGCTCAGTTAGCATACAAATTCACTTTAAGTCGTAGAGATACACTGAGAGCTATACAGATATACTTTAACAAAACACTTACCGGCGCCAACGAACGATATTTTCATCTTGCTGTGTGGGGCGACTTAAATGGTATCCCCGGCGACCTGCTTTACATTAAAGAGAACCAAAAACCAATATTCGGCAACGAACTCTTTGAATTTCAAACTTACTACCTTGATGAGCCTCTTCCTGTACAAGGTACGTTTTACGTCGGATGGATTCAGCAAACAAGCAATAACCTAAACCTCGGATTCGACGCATCGAATGACGTCTCCGACAAAATATTTTACAATGTTACCGGTGAATGGGTAAATTCTTCATACAAAGGTGCTTTGATGATAAGACCGTTGCTCGGTAAAAAAATTGGTGAACAGCCGCCAGAAAAAGCAACAAGCGCCAACAACTTCTTAATTGTACCAAACCCATCAAAAGATGGAAAATTTGAAATACAACTCCAATATCTGACACCAGGTAACAACAAACCTCAATTGGTAATTCCTGATAACGAAAGAGAAAAACAAATAATTATTGAAATTTTTACTCTCTCAGGTCAAAAGGTTTTTACAAGCACCTACAAACCAGAGTTTGCTCTGGAACACCTGAAAAACGGCATCTATTTAGTCAGCATTGTTGATCATTATCAACGATCGCACATGGTACAAAAACTCGTAATAGCTAAATAAATTTAAAAATCAGGGTTTTCTGAATTATCAGCAAACCACCAAATAACTATAAAATCCTATCGAACTAAGCCAAAATAAATGGAAAATGTCAACCTTGTAATGCCTGATGAACAGGATGATTTCTACGAACACCACAGGATTCAAGTTGACCGTGGACAAAGCTTAATTAGGATTGATAAATTTCTTTTTGGCAAACTTGGCAACGTATCCCGAAACAAAATCCAGATGGCTGCAAAGAGTGGCAATATTCTGGTAAACAACAAGCAGGAAAAATCAAATTACAAAGTTAAACCAGGGGATGTCATTTCCGTTTTACTGCCTGGACCAGTAAAAGAGTTCGAAATAATTGCCGAGAATATCCCAATTAATATAGTTTACGAGGACGACGACATTATTGTAATTAATAAAGATGCCGGAATGGTGGTACACCCTGGACATGGAAATTATACCGGAACACTGATAAACGCCCTTGCATTTTACTTTCAGGACAATCCTGATGTATTACCTGCACTGATACATCGGATTGACAAAGACACATCAGGTATTCTGCTTGTTGGAAAAAACGAATTAGCACAAACTATACTTGCCAAACAGTTTTTCGAACATAGCGTCAACCGCAAATATTTTGCATTAGTGTGGGGGGATATGAAAATGGATGCCGGTACAATAGAAGGAAGCATTGGCCGCAACCAAACCGACCGCCTACAAATGACAGTTTATCCTGACAATTCGCAAGGGAAACCTGCCATCACACATTACAAAGTTATCGAACGATTCGGTTATGTAACTTTAGTTGAATGCACATTAGAAACAGGACGGACACATCAAATAAGGGCTCATTTCAAATATATTGGTCATCCATTGTTCAACGATGAAAAATATGGTGGCGATAAAATTCTAAAAGGAACAACATTTACCAAATACAAACAATTTATAATCAACTGTTTCAATATCCTTCCGCGGCAGGCTTTACACGCCTTTTTACTTGAATTTAAACACCCCACAACAGGTAAAAGAATGCTATTTGAAGCGCCACTACCTAATGATTTTAATAAACTCATCGGAAAATGGCGTGAATATGCACGACATAAAGATACAATGAACGAATACGACTAACCCCAAATGTTATCCTTTTAACAAAGGAACAATCGTTAAAACTTTAACTTTCTCTAATTTTAAGTAACGTTCAATATGAATTTCTTCAGAAAACTCTTTATAAAAAAATGAAAAAAGAAAAAAATTGAAGAAAATGTTTTTAATCTAAAAAATCATACTACTTTTGCACCCCAAAATAAGATAGAACGATGAGCAAAAGAACTTACCAGCCTTCGAGGCGTAAAAGAGTCAACAAACACGGTTTCAGAGCCAGAATGGCAACTAAAAACGGCCGTAAAGTACTTGCGGCACGTAGAGCAAAGGGCAGAAAAAAACTTTCCGTTTCTGACGAAATGCTTAATAAATAATAATTAAGCAAACACCACATACTATAATATCAGAAAAGTAGCTAATACACAATCCTTTCCCAAACATGACAAAAGCCCCGCTTAGTAATTAGCTTGGCGGGATTTTATTTTTTAAAGAATTGAGTCTGCTCCGCAAATAGAGTTTTTAAAATATCCGATTAAAATATTTGAACGAATTATAGAATTTCAATGATTTATAAATTTTATAATTGTCTATGGGCGCTAAATAACGTCGAAGTGTCAGTGGCTATATTTACTTTTCGCAATGGAATTGATCTTAACTTTAAAGGTCGGCCAAACTCTTAATACCCACTTCGGCGAGTTTACCCATTATTCAAAACTATTCCCGGCTTAATTCAATGCTTAGTCTTTAAAACATCCCTAGGCTTGCATTATCAAAGATAGAAACAGCCAAAATTGATTTTTCACATCTTTAGCAAAATCATTGATTTCATTACTTTTGCATTCGAATAATTAATTTTTATGATAAAAGATAGGATAAGGCGATCAATTGAAGCCAAACAGGAGCTATTGAACAACCATCAACTTCTTGAAACGGTACATTCGGTTATTAACGTTATAATAGAAGCCTATAGACAGGGTGGAAAAGTTCTCTTTTGCGGCAATGGCGGTAGCGCTGCCGATGCTCAACATCTTGCCGCGGAGCTTTCGGGGCGTTTTTATTTCGACAGGCCACCACTTGATGCCGAAGCGCTCCATGTCAACACATCCTACCTCACTGCTGTAGCAAACGATTACTCCTACGATGAAGTTTTTGCACGTCTTGTAAAAGCCAAAGGTAAACAAGGCGATGTACTGATTGCACTTTCAACTTCCGGAAACTCACCTAACGTAATAAAAAGTCTCATCTCCGCTAACGAGCGCGACATAATCACTATTGGCCTGACTGGTGAATCCGGCGGCAAAATGAAATCATACTGTCGCCATCTCATCAATGTACCTTCTGCCGATACACCACGGATTCAAGAAATGCATATGCTTCTGGGGCATATTATCTGCGAACTGGTTGAAGCTAAACTTTTTTCAAAATGATCAGCGAAGCTGTAATATTAGCCGGAGGCTTCGGAACACGCCTGAGCAGCGTTTTACAGGGCATACCAAAACCTATGGCTCCCGTTAATGGCCGACCATTCCTCGATTACCAGATGGCCTATCTGGCCTTCCACGGTATAAAAAGGGTAATACTCGCCGTTGGATATCTTCACGATCAAATTATTTCCCATTACGGAAATCGTTTTGGAAATATAGATATTGTTTATTCAATTGAACACGAGCCGCTTGGCACCGGTGGTGCAATAAAAAAAGCGCTTTTAGAATCAAAAGAAAACCCGGTGTTGGTACTAAATGGTGATACCTTTTTTGAGCTTGACCTAAGAGAATTTCATGATTTTTACCGTCGGCGCAATACTACTCTAACAATTGCAATGCGGGAAGTAAACGACACAAGTTGCTATGGAAGTATTGAAGTGGATTGGAATGGGAGGATTACAGGGTTTTATGAGAAATCGGAAAGCGGTAAAAAAGGCAAAATAAACGGCGGTATCTATCTTATAGATAAAAACTTTTTATTCGGTTTTAATTTGCCGGACAAGTTCTCAATAGAGAAGGATTTTTTTGAAAAAATATACAGAGATCATAATATCTACGCGATGCTATGCAAAAACTATTTTATTGACATCGGCGTACCGGAAGAATATTCAAAAACCAAAGATGACTTTAGACACTTCAGATATTTTTAAAGATTGGACACTTTTCCTCGACCGCGATGGCGTTATCAATAAGCGAATTGTAGATGATTACGTAAAATCATGGGCTGATTTTGTTTTTTGCGAAGGAGCAATAGAAGCGTTAAAATTTTTCAATACTCATTTTAAAAGAATCATTATTGTTACCAATCAGCAGGGCGTTGGCAAGGGGCTGATGACGGAAGAAGAATTGCAACAGATACATGAAAAAATGACTACGGCAATTGATCAGTCAGGTGGTCGAATTGACAGGATTTACAGTTGCACCCGTTTGAAATCAGAAAACCCATTTTGCCGAAAACCAAACCCCGGTATGGCATTGGCTGCACGTAGAGATTTTCCGGATATTAATTTCAAATTTTCAATTATGGTAGGAGACTCAATAAGTGACCTCAAATTTGGGAAAAAGATGGGAATGAAAACAGCTCTTATAGCTCCTGATTTTAAAATTGCACGTCAGTTTCCAAAACTAACCAACTTGTGGTTTACCAGTCTTATCCACTTTGCCGATTTCATTAGAGAGACAAAAAAATATTAACAGGCTTTATCCAATTCATTTATTCATTAATTATTTTATGAACCATCAGTTGATACTTATTATACTCCTTGCCTACACTTTAATGCTTTTTATCGTTGGCTGGATCACCTCAAAAAATGCGGATAACGAATCATTTTTTCTTAATAATCGTAAGTCGAATTGGATGGTCGTTGCCTATGGAATGATTGGCGCTTCACTTTCGGGAGTAACATTTATCTCCATCCCTGGCTGGGTGTCGGACACACAGTTTTCGTATATGGTATTGGTATTTGGCTATTTACTCGGATATTTAGTCATTGCCAAAGTTTTATTACCGTTATATTATAATCTTGGCTTAACCTCCATCTATTCATACCTCGATCAAAGGTTTGGGAGATGGTCATATAAAACCGGCGCTTTTTATTTTCTGGTATCACGATTAATTGGCGCCTCTTTTAGAATCTTCCTGGTAATAAATATTTTACAGATTTTTGTATTTGACAAATTAGGCATTCCGTTTTGGACATCAGCAGTTGCGTTTGTTCTATTAATCAATCTTTACACTTTTAGAGGCGGGATAAAAACAATAGTGTGGACTGATGCCTTGCAAACTACATTTATGCTTGCTTCCGTGATAATCACCGCCATTTTTATTAAAGACGAACTAATGATGACCACCCGAACTATGTTTCAGTCAATTGCAAAAAGTGAATATTCGCAAATGATCTTCACCAACTGGCAAGATCAGCGTTTTTATCTTAAGCAGTTTTTCTCAGGCGCTTTTATTGCTATTGTTATGACCGGTTTAGATCAGGATATGATGCAAAAAAACTTGAGTTGCCGCTCACTTAAGGATGCCCAGAAAAACATTATCAGCCTAAGCTGGGCATTAATCCCTGTAAATCTGCTTTTTCTAAGCTTAGGAACGTTATTGATGATTTTTGCCAATACTAAAGGAATAGTAATACCCGGTACATCTGATACAAGATTTCCTGAAATTGCTTTTAACTATCTACCTTCAATGGCAGGCATTGTCTTTGTAATCGGATTGATATCCGCCGCATATTCCAGCGCCGATAGTGCAATGACAGCCCTGACCACTTCATTTACAGTTGATTTCCTTGGAATAAAACGAAATCCTAAATACAGTGTCGAAAAACAAAAAAAGATAAGGCAAATTTCTCATTTTGGAATGGCTCTGGCTTTTATAATCGTCATTATCATGTTCAAAGCGATTAACAATTCAGCAGTTATAAACGAGCTTTTTACTATTGCAAGCTATACTTACGGGCCATTACTTGGGCTTTATGCCTTCGGACTCTTTACCAAAAGACAAACCCGCGATCGGTTCACCCCATTCATTGCCATACTTGCGCCATTAATCTGCTATGTACTAAGTAAAAACTCAGAAGAATGGCTGTGGGGATACAAATTCAGCTTCGAGCTACTGATCCTAAATGGATTATTAATGTTTCTCGGATTAATGATCTTTTCTGAACGAAAGCATGTCAATAAATGATCGAGCAGATTAAAGCAATATTGATCGGAAGAAAGCCTCTCCGAGCCGAACTGCTGATTTAATCAAACAATTACCGGTACAATGGCGCCAAATGCTTGACGTGGTTTAAAACTTTAAAAATACCCCACCTAAAATATTAATCCCTGCTTGCGGAAAATAACCATCCTGATGATATTCACCGCCATCTTCGAAATATCGGTAAATCCAGGCATGTGTAATGTATTTTCTATCAAAGATATTGTTAACTGTAAAGCTGAGGTCAATTCCTTTTATAAAACCAGTAGAGATCGAATAACGAAACATCAGATCATTTACAAAATAGGGATCAAGTTTACGATCGTCATTCGATGTATTATCAATATACTGTTTTCCTACATATTTAGATATCAAAGCGACATCAAAGCCTTCCAAAATTCTATAGGACAAAATGCTGCTTCCTGTAACCGAAGGTGAAAATGATATATCGGTAGTTCCCAGGTCAGTCTCTATCTGTAAAAAAGGCGGGCTCCAATTATCAACATATTCAGTAAAGTTCAGGATTTTATTTTTACTAAGAGTAAGGTTAGCCTGCCAGTTCAAATTGGAAGTAGGCTTCCATCCAAAAGCCAACTCAACACCTGCACGATAACTATTAGGCACGTTGGTAAACACAGGATCGCCTACCCTATTGATTTTTCCCGTCATCACCAACTGATCTTTGTAATCCATGAAAAATAAATTAGTGTGAAAACGAAAATCATTTGATGTATAGGTATGACCTGCTTCAATATTTAAAAGCAGCTCTTCCTTAGGTTGGTTATCTAGATCGGCATCTTTTAAATCGGTCCTTGTCGGCTCACGATTGGCAATGGCAGCAGAAAAATAAACCTGATTTCGCTTATTTACCGGAACAACAAACCCTGCCTTAGGATTGACAAACAGATAATCATGTTTTTGCGATATATCTAAAAGATTATCATGAATACCATTGATTGAATAATTGATAGCTCGTAATTGCATTTCGGCAAACAGATTAAACCTTTGATTATGTTCATAATTAACTTTGCCAAAAAGATTGTACTGCTTTTTAATTCCATTGTTTTGATACCAAAGAAAATCCTCAGGGATATTTTCACCAAAATCTGCCCTTACGATTTTTCCGTAATGGTTGCCGTCATAATAATTATATCCTCCACCAATAATGCTTTGCAATGTTTGGCTATGTTGATATTTAAACGAAAAATTTCCACCATAAAAAGCATTATCAAGATATTTTCTCCGTACTAAATCTGTTCTCTTTATTGTGTCGTTTCCAATAATAAAATCTGATAGGCCGTAATTTGAAAACTTTTGATTTTGCTTCATATTCTCGAAATATCCGAAACCCTTTACCATAAAAGCAGTTAAATTCATAATCATTTTACGATTTAACGTCCTAGAACAAGTAAATTGGTAATGATCCTGTTTATAGTTATCGGTTTCATTATCATAATAACCTATTGATCCATCTCCATTATAATAAAGTCCTGACGGGTTGAATGTGCGATTTGTAAACAAGCTGTCGTATGGCGCTCCATTCCAAGCCTGATAGGTCTTTTCTCTACCCGATATCATATTGAATTTCACCAAAGTCTTGTCGGTAAAATAACCTGCCGAGAAATAGACGGACTCTAAGTTAGATGTCGCCCTGTCAACATAGCCATCGCTATTTATTTTTGAAAACCTTCCGTCTAAGGTAAATTTTCCGTCAATCAAGCCTGTCCCGACCGAAATTGCATTTTTAAATGTATTAAAACTACCCATAATGCTACTTATTTCAGCATAAGGATCAGCCCTCAGCGATTGTGTCTGGATATTGATACTTCCTCCGAAAGCTGCTGCTCCATTTGACGATGTTCCCACGCCGCGCTGAATTTGAATACTTTCTATTGATGATGCAAGATCAGGTAGATTAACCCAATAGACGCTGTGCGATTCCGGGTCATTCCACTGAACCCCGTTTAATGTTACATTGATCCGGGTAATATCAGTTCCTCTTATTTTTAGCCCCGTATATCCTATTCCGGCGCCTGCGTCGGAAGTTGCTACCAAACTTGGTGTAGTAGCAAGCAAAAAAGGAATATCATTACCAAAATTACTTTTCTGAATCTGTTCCTTTTCGATATTAGTAAATGTTACAGGCGAATTACCGGCTACACGTGATGCTAAAACAACCACCTCCTCCTCCATTATCGGCCGTCTGGACATTCCAATGTCAACAAATTCATCACTTTTCCCCTCAATAACCTGTACAACATTATCATACCCTAAATAGGTAACTTTAAGAGTGTAAACGCCTGGTTTTAAATTTGTAAAACCGAACTCGCCCCGCTCATTACTTATTTGAGTAAGAAAAGTTGGTTGTAACGACAAATGCGCTCCAGAAAGCGCTTCATTGGTTTGAGAGTCGCGAATAACGCCACTCAAACTAATTTGAGCAAAAACGTTTAAAGTAAATACTATTGCAAAACAAAGTAAAAACAACTTTTTCATCGTTCGATTGATTTTTAAGTTCAACATTAAATTGAAATAAAAATCAATAGAGGAATTATAAGTCAGGTTATCCATTATTCCCTCCGCCGATATTACTCGGATCAGGTTCAATGGGTATGATCTCAGCCCGATTGTTTTGGGCACCCCCTATTAGATTTTAGTCCGGCAAATGTACGAAAAAAAATGATAATTGAATCTAATTTTTCAAAAATCATAAAATTGGATTGTATTTTGCTTATGAGGCAACTTTGACACTGAAAGAGATTTTATCAAACTGAAATGCCTTTAAATATTTTCCACTATTTACTCGTTTACTATGCGTCAGGTTTTAAAAATGTCATTAAAAAAATATATTTTTCTAATAATTCTCCTTTCGGGAACTTTCGGTTATAGCCAAAATTCCGGGTTAATTGTTCTGCCAACAACAGTGGTAAATGGAGACACTATCCCACACATCCGGCTTCCTGAAGCGGAAATATTTGGTTACAAAATTTTTAAAAACAAAAGAGAAGAGTATCGGTATGATCGTCTTGTAAAGAATGTGAGAATAGTATATCCTTACGCAAAACTTGCCGGCGAAATGCTTAGAGAATATGAGCAGATACTGGCGGCAATACCGAGCGAGAGTGAAAAGAGAAAAATAATGAAAGACCTTGAAGACGACCTACACAAAGAGTACGATGACGAGCTTAAAAAGTTAACGATCACGCAAGGCAAAATACTTATCAAACTAATTGACCGCCAAACGGGAGATTCGTCATACGACTTAGTTAAAGAGTTTCGGGGAGCCTTTAGGGCATTTTTCTATCAAACCTTCGCACGTATTTTTGGTTTAAATCTAAAAATGAAATACGACCCCGAAGGAGAGGATAAAAGTATTGAAACAATAGTAAGGATGATTGAAAAAGGAGTTATTTAGTTACTGTTTTTGAAAACATCATTTTTATGACAACAAAAAATCATTAAACCAAAAACATCCGTTTACAACGCCATCATTACAGATACGCCATCTTAATTGACGCAAAAAATACTCCTACTCACAACCTTTAAGACGACGCTCCGAAAGCGCCTATGTACAATTATTTTCTTTTAAAAATAGATTTCATTAATGGCTATTCTATTGATTAAGCCTATTATTGCAAAATGGTTTTATTATTATATACTTCACTATGAAAAAGATCAAAGAAACAAGAGCCTATTTTATTACAGTGCCGGCTCAAGAAGAATTTGAGAATTACCGTACAAGCGCCAACCGGCAATTGTTATTAACAATGATTTATGACGAAAATGGCAACCTCCTTGAAGATCACAAATATGATAATTGGGGAAAATTATTAGGAAAAACAGTTTATCGTTATGATAATCAAAACAATCGAATCTTAGAGGAGACTTTCGACCCAGAAGACAATCTTGAAGAGCGCACTACATTTGAGTTTGAAAATAACAAGCCCGTGAAAGGATATATCCATTATCTTGACGACTCCAAAGATGAAATCCTTTTTCATTACAACCAGTCAGGCAAATTAATTATGAAAGAATGGATTTCAGACGAAGGCGAAATTGATAAAACGGAACAATTTGTCTTTAGTGGCGATCAGCTTGTTTTACATAAAATAACAGAGGATGGGGAAACCATTTTAAAAAATGAGTTTAAAAGGGACGAAAATGGCAACATACTTGAGTTTACCTACGATGATAAAGAAGATTTTTATAGGCAAGTAAATGAGTTTGATTCAAACGGAAAATTGATTTCATCTTTAAAATACAATGATGAAGCAAAGCTTACGCAAAATGAGCAATTCACTTATGATGAACATGATAATCAAATCGGGATTGTTCGACAAACGGCAAGAGGAATAACAAAAATTCATAATACCTTTACAGATGGCAAAATATCTTCGTCGAGTGAAATGGAATACAATCAAGAGGATAAACTGATACGTCAGATTGACCGATATTTTGACGAAACCGGTGAGCTTACCGAATTGAGAGTTTACGATACCGGATGGGGACAAGAGCCATTAAAGAAATATATGATCGTTTATGAAAATGATCTTTATTGAGGATTAAAGACATAATAGCGCTAATCTGAGTTAAAATAAGATGAACTAACAAAATCCCAACAACGGTTGGCAACTACCCGAAGGTGGCGATTTTACCACAAATGTTGATGCGAAGAACCAAACTTTCATTAACCACAAATGTGTCTGCGGAGCACTGAACCGCCACTTTTAGGTAGGTGTTGTTATACGGTTGTTTTTCTTTCATTTTTACAGTCATTAAAGCATCCAAATATGCATTCTTTATTGTCTTTGTTATAATCCTATATTGTAAAACATCTATTAGAATTTATTTATAAACAATACCAGCCATAAATTTCTACACTAACTGATTGTAAATCTTTCTGCTCAACGTATTTGTTTCTTTACCAAATAAACATTCACTTTCCAAAACGCAACTTTTGCTTGTGTTAATGAATCACAAAGATCATCCAAATTAATGTCGTTTTTTTTATACGCAAAACCAGAATCTTTTTGATTATATTCACTCACAATAAAATCCGGACGGTAATATTTTATAATATCTCGGTCCCCTAAGAAATTTGCCCAAATTGGATATGAAAAGCACTTTGTTTCCCACGTAAAAGAAGGAGCCCAAGGCCCTATAACAACATCCTTCTCACTTGTTAACTTTTGAAAATAACTATTCATTTTTTGCACAGTATAACTACGTGAAAAAAAAGCCTGTTTATAAAAATAACTATTCATTAGAAACATCGCAAGCAAGCATGAAATAGCTATTGATCTATGTATAAATTTAGCCTGAGATAAATAATATCCCATAACTACTGACATTAAAAAACCCATTGAAAGATAAAAACTAATTAAATAGCGTATAGGTAAATAGGTAAAACCAAGTTTGTGCAATTCTACAATTATCCAAGAAACACTTACCACTAATAATGTAAGGTATTCTTTCGGGTGTTGTTTACTCACTATATGTTTGATCGCTATAAAAAATGAAAAAACAAAAAAGACTGTAAACATCAAGTATCTTTTGGATAGAAAATTTAGTTTCAAATTTTCCCAAATTAAATCAACCGTAATGGTCTCTAATGAAAAAGTTCCTGACTGTTGTTTTGCTATTTGCAACCACGCTTCCTTAAATGGCATATACAAAATAAATACAATGCCGAAAACTACACAAATTAAAATTATGCATGCCGCGATTAATTGATTCCTATTCGCAATAGACCTGTCAAGGATATAGTCAGCCATTTTAATTAGTAATGGGATTGCAAGAACGTAAATAAACTGTATTTTGAATAAAACGGATAAAGACAACAGCGCAAATAATAGAACAAGAGGTAAATATCTATTCTCTCTAAAGTAAAAGGAATAAACTAATGCCGAAACAACAATTAAAATAGAAGAATACATTTCAGCCAAACATAAATGGCTGTATTGATGGATTGGAAATAACATCATCGTGGTTACAACAAATACTACCCCTATGAATAACGTTATTTTTCTAATAAAAAACATCAACAATAGAATAGCACAAAACAAAACAGTAATTAACCTTGCTCTCAACATGCTTATTCCAAACAGCTTAAAAAAAGGAAACAAAAACAAAGAGAAAAAAGGTGTTTTTAAAAAGTTATCTGAATCCAACAAATTGAAATGACCGTGGTTAACGAAATTTCTTATTTGACATGTATTCAATCCCTCATCTGTCCAAGACCCCCTGCTACCAGTTGCCATAATTAAATCTGCATCGGCATTTAAAAAAGGCAATTGAGATATAATATACCCAATTAAAATTATCGCATAAAGTGATCCGAGCAAGCCTTTTTTATTTTTAAAATAACTCATCATTTCTCTAATCATTTTTCATTTGTTTTTAAAATTCCGAATAACGGTTTGGGGCTTTGCGTTCAAGCGGGTTTCGGAGCACAAAACTGTCAGCCAGCACTACACTTGATACGAAGCACAAAGCTCCAATTTTGCACGTCACCCCGCCTGACGCAAAACCCGTGTTAGTGGCTCGGCTTTCTTTTCTGTCTCCTATTGTTGTCTTAATTTTCATATTCAATTCCGGGATAAAGGTCATTAAAAACTTTATCAAAGTCGTATTTCTGTCTTGGCATATTAGAGTAAAACTTCTCAACTTTTTTTTGGAATGTTCCTTTTATGTCAAGTTGTATTAGCTTGTCCCAAAGTCCAAATCTTTTGAATGACAACTCTAAATACTCCCAATATTCACTGTAATATTGGATAGCATTGTTTGCAAATGAAATCCATATATTGCCTGTAAAGTTGTAGTAAATCAATTTCCCTTGTCTAGCTGATTCGATAATGAAGAGTAGTTTATAAAAATTGAAAACATCATCAACCAAACTTCGGTCTGTAAGACTATTGCACAGTTTATAAATGTATGCATCAGCCACAAATTCTTTTTGTTTATCTTGAAGTTCCTCTAAAAATTCACGGTCATTGTCTGTCAATTTATACCCTGCTTTGAAAAGCGATTTAATTAGTAATGACTTTTGAAACTTTTGAATACTACTATTTAAAAGAACCGCCTGTAACGCTGTTCTGTCAGAGTCATCAGGTTTGTTTATATCAAGTTCTATTTTGTTTGTCCCTAAAATAAACTCAAGAAATGGAACATCTTCTTGTATTGCTTCGTCTATCCATTTAATTAGAGGTGGTTTGCCCTCAACAATTTTACCTTTTAGATTTAGAATATCATTTAGAATTTTTGTTTCAAAATCGTCAAAATCATCAAGTTCATTAATAATTGACCTGAAATTTTGAACTTCACTTTTTCTTATATCGGCAATTAATTTTATTAAATATTTAGCTCGATTAGTTGCATAATCAAGTTTTAGTTTTTCATGTCTTTTTCTTTCTGTTTCTTTTATTTCTTCCGCCTTCTTCTTTTGAATTATTTCGGTCTTTGTTTTATTGTCTCCAAAATTGTAATAATAGGTTTGAAAAACTTCATTGTCATATTTTAACTCATTTAATGATACTGATTTTTTGAGCCATTTAGTTCGTAGTTTGTTGTCATCTGTAAGAAAGGGATACTTGTATTCACATTCTAACTTAAACGTTTCAGATTGCTCGTCAAGTTTGAAAAAGTTGTGGTACTTAGTAAGATATTTTATATCTCGCTCTAATGTGCCTTGATTATGAATATCAAAGTTGTCGAGAATCCAAATGAGGTAAATTCCGTGTTCTTTGTAAAATTCATAACGACTTAAAATATAACCAAGTGATAGGTCGGATAGTTGTATCTCAAAAACAATTTCTTTGTCTTGAAACTTGCAATAAACATCAGGTCGTCTTTTACCATTTTCTTTTATTATAAACTTGTTGTCAATTGCAATTGAATCCAAGTCAACACCTTTAACTGATTTTAGTAGTTCACCAATTTTGTTTTTGAGTTCTTTGTGTCTGTCGCTTTCTTTTGCTTTAAGTATATCAGTAAACCGTTCGTGTTCTTGTGGTGATAATTTGCCATCTGTTAAAATACAGTAACCGTGTCCAGGTTTATGTTTGAAATGCAGTCTGTTATACTTACTGCCTGAAACCATCAAATCTTGCTCGCACTCACAACAAGAAAGAATTAAATTTTTCTCGTGATACTTTCTTCTAATCTCAAAAGCGTCTGTCTTTATATCAAATACTTCATCTGCTTTGAGAATTTCTCCCGAAGTTTTGTCAAACGCTATCTTTATTGAACGGTCGTATCGTCCCATTGTATAATGTTAGTTGTCTTGTGGTGTCGTCTTTTAAGCTGACCGCCAACGGTTTGGAGCTTTGCGTTCGGGCAAGGCGACGGGACGAAGTCCTGTCAACACGCAGCGAATACACGAGCGGACGACTTTCATACCCAATGCACTGCAGCCCGTCTGCCGTAAAGTCCCTGTTAGCAGTAGTGCTTAAGTTGTTGTCCATTGTTTAGGTAATCCAACTTTTCTAAGCACTTCGTTTGCTTTTTCCAATTTGTCTGGGAACAGAATTTTGTCGTCGAACTTATTTAACACTTTGTCCACCCGAACAATCGGAATTTTACGTTTCTTTATTTCATCTGTCACTTTCATATCAAGTAAAATTTGATTCTACAAAGTTAATTATTTTTTCCTTACGCACTAAAAACCCGTCATATTCAACATTTTTCTTGAACGGAAACCAATCCTCGTCTTTTTCTCCCAAAACTTTAAAGTCTTCTGTTACTTCCGAAAGAAATTTTGTTATTCTCATTCGATAAAGCCTTGTTCGGGATTTTGTGCTACCTGTAGCATAAACCCAAGCATTCGGATATTTATCGGTAAAAGCGTAAAGCGTTGCGACAACTGTCGCAAAGACTTTTTCGCTGTCCCCATTGTTTGAAATTACTTTATCGTCTATGTCGCCTATTGTTTGATCTTTGTCACCAAACGCAAGGTTGTAAACGTTTTTCACGTTGGTTTCTTGGAAACGCACAAGTTTTTCAATCAAACCTTGCTGTCCTTCGCTTGTAAATTCAAAGGTCATTAACTGCCGCTTTATGCCAACGGATACCTTGGTAGTTTCATCTCCTACTTCTTTCTTTCAGTTCAATTTTTTGTTAAAGACACGTTTTTTTCGTCACGCATTGCTGCTAACGGCTGAGGCTAAAAGCTGGCGGGCATTTCGGAGTACGTTACTATCAATCTGAGATGAAGTTTGATAGTTGCAATGCCTTTCAAACTAGCACTATCCGCCCGCTTGATTTTAGCCTATGTTAGCGTTTCGTTGTTCATTTTTCTTGTTATTTTTTTTTTGCTGCATCTTTTCTGTCTGCCGTGCGTTTGGGTAGTAAAGCTCTTTTGTGGGTTTTGGATTAAGCATTGGCAAGTGCGACTTGCAAATGTGCTTGACTACTAAGTGTGGTTTATATTTTTAAACTTATACTTTCAATTTGTTTTTTTGATTCTTGTCTCAACTCAAAAGCATGTTTCATTTTATTACTTATTTCAGCAACGATCTTTTGGTCAGGCACATAAATTACAATGTTTAATAAATCATTATCAGAAACATTTGGTATTGCAGCACCAGTCCTATACATGAACATTTGCTTCAAGAATATTTCAGATTTTAAAAAATAGAGTAAATAATAAATATCAATTTTGAAATTTCTAAGAACTCGAAAACCATTAGTGCAGATACTCCCTTCAAAATCTTGTGTTACTATAGCAGTTGCATGTTTTCTTGTTCCAACAGAATTACCTGCTATTGCAGTAATTATATCCCCTTCACGCAATTCATAACTTGCTCTACTAGGCAATTTATGAACTTGATAAGTTGTTGAATTAATAATTTCGTATGAATGAGTATTAATGTCTGAAAGTTCAACATATTCAACTGTCGAATTTTGGTTTTTGAGTTTAATACTTTTAATTTTTACAATATCACATACATCTCCCAAAAGAACAGTTTTAACATTATTCAAATTTGAAAACAATTTCCTGTTTTCAGGTGAATAAAAATCGAAGTCAAATCTGCCGTTTAATTCATTATAATTAATTGAAAATACATTATCTTTTTCAATTACATTTCCATTTTGAAATTTTTTGTATTCTTCAATAATTGCAGAGAAATCTTCTTCTAATATTGGTTGACCTGATGTGTCTTTTAATATTTGACCATATTTGTCCTTTTGATACAACGGTGTCCCATTTTTATTGCCCTGATATCCTAACTTAGTTACTCTGCCAAAAAAAATTGGATATTGTTTATTAATATTCAAAGTGTCTTTTTCTAAAAATAAAAGTGATGTTTTTACGCCTGTACCAAAAGGAATGAAGGTTTCTTGCGGGAGGTTTACAATTGCTAAGATTTTTGCTTTTAGCTTTATGTAGTATCTCAAATATTCTAAAGAAGGATTTTCAAAATTACCATTTGGTAATACAATTGCCATTCTACCACCTTCTTTTAAAAGTTGAATACATCTTTCAATAAACAATATCTCAGCATTTTGATTAGGATATACGACTTTTGTTTTGTGATATTCTTTATCAAAATTAGACCATTTATGTCCCAAATCGAATCTTGAAAGTATTGAAGTATTAGTGATTTTCGCTCCAAATGGTGGATTAGTAAGCACAATATCAAAACCGTCCTTTTGAGAAATGGAAAGTTTAATACCGTCCAAGTCCTCCAATGAATTTGTGCACAAAACATTTGTTTTGCCATTGGATTCCAATAGTAACTTCATTTTAGCAATTCTTGCAATACTTTTGTTAATGTCCAAGCCAAAAAGATGATTTGAAACATATACAGAAGTATTAAGGTCATTATTATTCCTTTGTAGATACTTTAAGGTTGATATTAAAAAGCCACCACTACCGCAAGCTGGGTCAATTATTGTTTCATTAGGTTTTGGCTGTATCATTTCAATACAAAAATCAATAACAGGTTCAGGAGTAAAAAACTGCCCCCTACCATCTTTTTCGTGATGTGAAAGAAATTTTTGAAAAGCTAACCCTTTTGCATCTTGCGATGAATTTAGCAAGGATATGCTTTGAAGTTTATTTACCGTAAAACCTAATGCATTCGGTGTTAGTTTGATCCTATCATCACTATCAAAAACGTCAGTATAGGCATGCTTTGTATGCTCAAACAGATTAGAAATTCTTTCGGTTAATGATTGATTTGTTTTACCGGCTTTAATAAGATTCCACTCTTCAGCAGAAATTGTAAACTTGTTGCTATTCTCGTTTTCATCAAATACTTTGATGAACAATATTTTTATAAACTCTTCTAAGGTTTGCTGTGGAGACAAACCATCATTTGCATAAATATAGTCGTGAATTTCTTCAAATCTTTTTAGAAGATTATCTTCTTTTGAAAGTTGGATATCAAATAATGAATTCATAGACTTACACGTTTGTGGCAAAAGTAACACACATTTGTGTAATAACCAAAATTATCTTTCGTCTAGTTGACTTTTATCAAGTTTTCTTGGTTTTGGTTTAGTTTCATTTATGCATTTTTCAAGATTATCATACCATGGTTCGAGTAGTTTATGCCTTATGTAGCCGTCTTTCTTGGTCAAAATGTCAATTGTATAGTTTTGTTGTAAATGATTAGGGGACTTTCCTTGCGGATTTAATTGCTTGCTATTAACAAAAACGAATTCATGCTTACCTGTTTTAAGAAATAGGTCAACACATAATATATTAAACTCTGAAACTAAAGGTCCTGTACTTTTAATATTTGTAATAGGGTCAATTCTTGTGGAAGGCATGTGTGTTTGAAGCAATCTTATTGGAGCAGTTAAATTCCAATAGGCATTTTCAGTAAAATCATTATTTGAAAAACTATCCAACCATTTTTTTATCTCATCTTTATTTTTCCAAAGACCTGTTAAATCAGGCACTCCAGCACCAGGATTTTTTTTACTCCAAGTGAATTTGGGGAAAGTTCCTTTATTTTTCTTTTCCCAGTCTTCTTTTGCTTTATTATAAGCATTTAAACCAGATTTGTAAATACTCTTAACATGTTCATCCCTATCTAAAACGTGCTTTGTAAGTAAAGTAAGGCAGGATGATGGTTTAGTCAAACCACTTCTTTTTTCAGAATTTGATTTTACACCTTTGCATTCAACCACAAACCATTCGTCTTTTTTATTGCCTTTTTTTCTTATATAAAAGTCTCCACGTGCATCTTCACTTTTAGCATTATTTCCGCCTTCTGGTTTTTCTTTAATTCGTAAAGCTTCATATCCTAATGATTCAGCATATTCTTTAAATAGAAGTTCTCCTAAAGAACCTAATAAGTAGCCTTCTGCACCAGGACTCATTTTTAAAACTTCTAAAAATTTTGATTCATCAATTCCAAATTTGCTTTCGATGTAATTTCTTAAAACGTCCATATTCGTTAGTCTTTAAAGAATTCCGAAATGCTGACATTAAGAGCATTTGCTAACTTTTCAACAACAACAATTGATACATTCCTTTCACCTTTTTCGATGCTTGGAATATATGTTCTGTCTAAATCTGCTGATAATGCAAGTGATTCTTGAGAAATCCCTTTTTCTAACCTTAGACGTTTTAAATTCTTGCCAAATTTTTTCTTAATATCCATGTTGCAAAACTATGATTATGTGGATAGTTATGCAACGGACTACTGTCAACATTGGATATTTATTACATTTTATTTTGATGTTTTTATATATGGGAGGAGGGTGGGTTTGGTTGTCTCGATAAAATGAAGGTTCTTTTGGTTTTGTGAATGGTAAGTTTGTGTGTAGAGCAAAGCCAAATGTGTCTGAATGTGTACAGGACTTCCTTTTTCTTTATCTCTATGTAGCAAAAACTCCTTTGTCATTCTGCCGGCTGTTTGTCTTTTTTTCAATGAACGCTAACGGTTTGCGTGCAGGCGATCGTAGCCCTGTGTTGCGCCTGCGGCAGGGCTATGGCGCTTGCACGCTGTTATGTGCTTTCTTTTTTAGATTTATTTAATAGATATTTAATTGTTTTAGGTATTATTATTAACAATCCTCCTAAAATCCAAAGCCATTTATTAACGTGGTCTAATTGATGATAATCAATTATTTTTAGCTCTATTGCCTCATGAGAAGTTGCACCAATACCAAACATTGTAGCACCAATTGTTTCTATTTTATTAACATTTAATCTTCCAATAAAAGGTTCTTTTGATTTAGTAATCTTTTTAATAACCATTTTGTAAGGGTCTTCTCCATAAATGTTATCTCCAATATGTCCTTTTTTAGCGAAGAGATATATATTGTAGAGGGGTATTAAGGCAAGCCAGCCTGAAAAATTTAAATCATGAAGTCTTCTTATGCATAAACTAATAGAAGGTATAATTATAATTAAAGGATATAGTAATCCAAACAAACCTAAAAAAATCAAATTATTTTCGCTCTTTCCAAAATCTTCACCTTGAATACCAATTATAGTAAAAAGTGTAAATAGGATAATGAAATTAAAAAATATAAAATTCCAAAATTCAGATCTGCTTGCGCGTCCGTTAAAATTTGAATATTTTTTTAATGCTTGTAAATAACTATCAACGAGACCATATTTTGGTTTGATCTCAATTAACTCATAATCTTCTTTTGTTTTTTCTTTGTTAATATCTAACAAAACAGCTGACAAAACCATTTCAACTTCTACGGGATCGTCGCCAAACTCGACCGCCTTCCTTTTTATTAAATCAATTTCTTGCTCAGTTATTTTGCCATCTGCAAGAGCTACCTCGATGTAATTCTGCGTTTCAGTCGATAAGTTTAAGTACTTCTTTTTCATTTATTATTTTTTAGATTGCACATAACGTTTTGGCGGTATGTTTTTGTTGCCGATTTCGGAGCACGTCACTGTCAAGTTACACAAAAGTTTATTAGATGCAGAAACACTGAAACCCGCAATATCTCGGCAATAAAATATACCGCCTGTTATGCAAAGTTGCTATTTCTTCTCAACATTTACTATTGAGAACCATCCTTTTCCTTCTTGATTTTCAATAATTTTCACACATTGCGTTACATCAAATGTAACCATTGTAGAATGAAATATTGAGAGGACAATATCTTGTAATTTCTGATCAGATTCTAATGGAATTACTTTCAAACCTTTTTCAACAGCTTTGTCTATAGATATGGGTCTGCCATGAGTTTTGTGTTCTCCTGAATTACAAAGCCATTCAGCAATAGTCTCTCCTTTCTTTTCGTCAGAATTGGCAAACATATATGTATTTAGCCAATTTCCAACAAGTCTTATTGATAAGTCAATAGTGTCTTCACATTTTTTAAAAAATCCATGTGGATATGAATTAATTCGATTTACCCATAAGGTTGCTAATTCCGGATTTTTTATAATTTCTTGCTTTGCTTGCTCAAATTCATCAAGAATAGATTGAGCTGGTATCATATATCTACTTCCATTATTTGCGATAACTCCCATTTGTGGATCAATAGGTCCAATTGCAGAATGTTTTGCCATTATTAACTCATCGCATGCACATGAAAGCATTGTCGCAGCGGACATTGCATTTTGAGGAATGATTGCTCTTATGTGGGAGAATTTTTGTCTTAAATATAGTACAATTTGTTCCGTAGCTTCGGCACTTCCACCAGGATTGTGAATTATAATATCCAGTTTATCACCCTTTAATTCATGAACAGCAGACATAAACCCCTGAATATCTTCTTGAGTAATTGATATTAAAAAATCGGGGATTTGTTGGATTGCCAATTTTTTCGATCCATAAGCTGTTGCAAAAAGGATTAAATTCCTTCCCGTATGTTCATAATACTCCTTTAAATACTTCCTTCTAACAGCATCTTGTCTGTTACCAACTATTTCATTTGTAATTTCGTGTCTACTTGGCATAA
>Ga0302242_1000353_pt1 | contig 47700 bp, 38 predicted proteins | sample AAG_UR_Lys_MG_FD_193510 | JGI IMG/M metagenome (GOLD analysis project Ga0302242, IMG submission 193510) | Enriched activated sludge microbial communities from anaerobic digester in WTTP, New Holstein, Wisconsin, United States - AAG_UR_Lys | ecosystem: Engineered > Bioreactor > Anaerobic >...
AGTAGGTCGCTCCTTCTCCCGCTGCCCAGCCTGTCTCTGTTTCCAGAGGCTCGCTTCCGTTTGTCAGGGCCACGCCGTCATAGGTCTTGTTCAGATCCTTTGACTCCAGCGTTACCGCTCTCTTTGTTATCTTTACCGTGCCTGTTCCCAGCCTGTCTACATAGTTCGGATTTTCTACCTTTACCTGCACCGTGTAGTCGCCTACATTTGTGTATGCCGGATTATCAGTCGACCAGGTTTCTCCACCGTCGGTACTGTAATATACAGTATCGCCTTCAACTGTCCCCCCAACTGCTATGCTATGAGGTACGCCGTCGTAGACGCCTTCGTAGCTGGTAATATCAAGCGCCGCCCCTGTCGCTGGTGTTATCGTCAATGTTCCTGGTTCGTATGTCAGGGTATATAGTGAAGTTACATCTACTCCACCACCATCAACTATGACTGCTCCTGATGGTACTAGCATGTCTACATATGTTCCGACTTTCGTTTCTGAACCTGATACAGTCACGCTCTGCAAGCTATGTCCAGGCGACAAACCTGAAGCAGTTGCTCCATTACCGCCGTGAGGCTGTCCGTCATAAACAGCTGTTACATCATTTGCTGTTATTGTTACTGGTATAGGATCACACTTCACTACCTTGAACTCTACAGTTGCGTTTCTATCGTTTGTTGTTATCAGTTGATTTTTAGGCGAAGATTCTCCGCTGTACAGACTAAACCCAAACGGTACATTTGCATCAACGGCATACGTTTGTTCAACTTCTAATTGCGTACTTCCGTTATATTCGAAATCTTGATAATAATCCGGATTTGGAACAAATACTCTAAATGCTTCATCAACAACTACTCCGCCTACGCCGTTAATATATTGTCCGCTGCTGTTTACAATCGAATATTTTATTTTAATCGTTCCAAACCCAACACTGACTGTAGGATCACCGATTTCATCTTTATGCTTTTCTGTTAATTCATCATCGGAATCAGTATAATCCAATTCAATATCGGTATTTGTGTGATAGTCTGCCGGCGTCGTCCAATAATTATTTTCATTCTTTAACTGGACATAAATCTTATAGGTCTTTGCACCCTCTAAAATGTCACCAACTTCAATGGTAACTTCTCCATCAGCAAAAATTCCATCACTATTATAAGGTGCTGCATCATAATAATTGAAGTATTGTGACAGATAATCAGTAAATGTCGCTAATGTGCCTGCCTTTTTTATAGAGCCCGCTATTTTGTTCAAAACAGGCGCCAAATCAGACATGTCTGATACGGACGTGTATAAAGGTGTGCTGCCTTCAGCGCTTGCCATACTAATTAGTTGTGTCTCTCCTGCGCTTCCACTGGCTAATAGAATGCCGATGGTATAAATAGTCGCATTATGAGTAGCCTTCAATGTAACAGCCTGGGTTGCACCATTGCTGCTATCTGGATTCGGATCGCCATCGGACATAAATACAATATACAATGGCCGATCGGCCTTTTCATCTGCTGTTCTAGCTTCCGCATAATCTATTGCTTTTTCCAATGCGGCCGAATAATTTGTATACCCATTTGCAGTAGTAGCATTTATATGACCTTCTAATACAGCAGAGTCATATGAAAAGTTTTTACGGCCGGCAGTTGCATTGTTAATCTCTGATTCACTGGTTCCTCCATAGTAAGAACCACTGAACGGAATGAAAGCCACCCTGTTATTAAGAGGATTTCCATCCCCTAACAATTCATCAACAAATTCAACGCTTGCATCTTGTGCTATGCCAATTCTGTTATTGGTGCTCATGCTGCCTGAAACGTCCATTACAAGAATTACATCAGAGCCTGTTATTACCGGCATGCCCTCGACGCTTAAAGTAATTTCTGCAATTCTATTGCTGTAATCTACCCATTTAGCTGTTTTTTCTGCCGCCACGGTTCCCGGAGGAAGCGCATTGGGATCCTGCTGTGGTGGTACCGCCGGGTCATAAATATCATCACTTGCCGCATACGGATCAAATACATGAATGTAGAAATTGTTGTTATTTCCGCCAACACTGTATCTAACTCTTGCATCGCCCTGAGCTAAAGCAGTAACAGTAACCTTGCGATCATTTGTCGGAGCTGTAACAATACTGACATTGTCTTGACCATCATTATTAACAGACCATGTTCCTCCCGCAGCGCGATCTCGCTCTTCTAATTCTATCGTACTGCCAACAGCCATTTGATAGCGATTATAATCATTTGGATGTGATATACTTGTGCCTACAATATAGATTGAAAAATGGTCTGTATCAAATTCTATTGACTCATCGACCACATCGCCTTTCATATCGCTGGTATTGTAATTTTCATATGGAGAAGGCGCCGGTTTCGATTCATCCGAAACATTTAACATCATTGCCCTTGCTTTTATCATCTTTTGTTCCACATGATATACACAAACATCTTCAGCTTCAGTCTGGAAGTCCATGCCGGAAAGCCCAACGGTTACACTTCCATTTGGTTGAATTTCATCGCCATCCTCATCAAGCAATGTTATGTCATATGCCATATACTGATACAATAATATATTTTCGTTATACGTAATGGCATCTGCGTATAATGCAGCCTCATCATCAGGCACTATATTAACATCGAGCCTTGCACCTTCAGGAATAGCGCCCTCTTCACCTGATACCGTTACGGTTACACCCTCGATATCAGAGGATAAAGATTCGGGAGACTGTACTAACTGCTCCTCAACTAACTGCTCCTCAACTGGAGGCTCCTCAACTGGAGGCTCCTCTTCCAGAATTCCATTATCCAGACTCCCTGCATTTTCATGCACGGCACCTTCATCCGGATCATTGCCTTCCTCTTGTGTCTCCCCGGAGGAAACATCTGAATTTTTTGTATAGAAGAGTTTCAGAACGGTTGCCGCATCGGCTGCAACAACCGCTTCCGCGGCATTGTCCCCCTCGCCGCTTTGGTAAGTCCATCCTTCAACGGCTGTTGCATAATCAGCATCATACACTGTCGTCCCAACGGTTCCCGCAAATGTCTCAGACTCTGCCGCTTCATCAGGATATGATCCATCTTCCAGTTGGAAATATCTTTCAACATTGAAATCTGCTATGTTCTCATCCGCATAAGTCAGATTAAGCGTCCCCGCGCCGCTGAAGCTTCCAAAAACTAACGTAATACAGAACACAAAAGCCAGCCATCTATGCTTTCTAAGATTCATTGACTATCCCCCCCTTCTGTTGCTTCGTATAGTTGTTAACCACTTTCACAACACCTGCCTTTCACACATCATAAGCTTCATAATCGAATATTGGCATTTATGTCCCTTTAAACACAAAAACCGACCGTTATGGTCGGTTACGCTACTAGCTCATCCATGGTTAAAGCGTCCAAATCAAACCTTGGAATCATTGCTCCCATTTCCTTGAATAGAGTTTATTGAATAATAAATATATGCCATTTATGCTCGCATTGTACCATTCTAAAGTCACAAGTCGGTCACAAAAATGCAAAAAATACTATTTTATTCATATTTTATGAGCATGCTATGATTTTAAGACAGCCGTAAACTGATATTTTTGAATTAACCCTTTAACCCACTTATGTTATCCATCACCCTGATCAGGTCGCTGAATATTCCATATCCCGTCTGCTCGATTTCAGGATCATGCTCGATGATCGAAATCTTGCCCATCAGGTCCGTGGTGATCGAGACCACCGATGATGTGCCGCTGATCCCGGCAAGCAAATCACTCCTGCTTATCTCCACTGGTTTCACCGAGCCAGAAACTTTTCCGTTCTCGACGGTGCCCTGGCAGAGTAACTTGATGACATATCCTCTTTTTCCGGCTTCTTCAATGTCTGCTATGCTTATGTTCTCAATTCCGACTCTGTCGATATCCCGGGGGGTAATGCCGGCATCCATCAGAACGTTGAGCAGGGCCGCTATTTTTGCAGCGGCATCCCAGCCTTCTATGTCCATAGCCGGGTCCGATTCAATGAAGCCCCTTCTCATCCCTTCATTGATCACCTGGTCATAGGGCTTTCCCGTGGCAAGCTCTTCAAGTATAAAGTTCGTGGTGCTGTTAAGAATGCCACTGACTTCAATTACTTTACAATATTTTAAGGTATCCTCTATTAGATTGAAAATCGGTGTCCCATCCATGACTGTTGTTTCATAAAAAAAGAGGCTCCCGCTGCTCGCAGCCATCTCCTTCAGCTCTCTATAAGCCCAAGCGATCGGGCCCTTGTTTGCTGTGATGACATGCTTGCCTCTGGCAAAAGCCCCCTTGATGTGCCGGATAGCAGGCTGTCCGGAAAATATGGCAAGAGGAGTCAATTCGATCAGCACGTCGTAATCCGCCTGATCCACGATCTCAAATGAAGACAGCTGCGAATATGCAGGATCGTTGCTGTCGAGCTTTCCCTGTATCGTAATATCGCTGCAGGCCTTCTCCAGATCGACCCCCTTATTGCTGACAAGGCTTCCCCTGCTTCCGGTGGCGATGGCTGTGATAAGGATTTCAAAACCTTCCCGTGTCCTGATTTCCCTTTGCTTTTCTATCAGAAGTTTAGCAAACGCCTGACCTGCATTTCCAAAGCCCAGCATGGCAATATTCAATATCCTCATAGTCGCCTCCTCCCACAAGATCCTTCAGACGCTCTTCTCAGTTCCTTCAAGTCACTTTTTGCAAAAATCTTTGACCGCCCGGATAGTTCTTTCGATTTCCTCTGCAGTGTTATATGGGGCAAGTCCGATCCTGACCAGTCCGCCCTGTTCTGTCAGCTTCAGCACATGATTTACGATTTGGATCGCATAGAAATCGCCATCCCATACAAACAGCCCTCTCTCAGCCAGGAATCTGGCTACGTCATTTGCATTGGCTCCATCTACCGTGATGGATACCGTTGAAGTTTTAGGATAGCCTTCCGGGGAGCAGTACACTTTGACTCTGTCGATCGCCGCCAGCTCCGTCCTGAGCTTATAGGCCAAAGGCTCCTCATAGGCTTCGATGGCATTGATGCCTGCGACCACCATTCGTCTACGGCCGCTGAGCCCTTCCAATTGCTCCATGAAATACTGTTCATGCCTTTTGCCGATCCCGGCTATGAATTCCACCGCGGCGGCGGCGCCGGCAGCCAGCTCCATGGCTGGTGTCCCTGTCTCAAATTTCCAAGGCATTTCTTTGTTGTCATCAGCCATCACACGTATGGTTTTGACCTTGATGCCCACACTCTCCTTCGCATACAGCACCCCAAGGTGCGGACCGAAGAACTTATAAGCTGAACAGATCAGGAAGTCCGTGTCGATATCCTTGACATCTATAGATCTATGCAATGCATAATGGACCGCATCCACTACGGTGACAGCCCCTACTTCATGGGCAAGCCTGACAAATGTTTTGACGTCCGTGATGGTTCCCGTTGCATTGGATGCCCAGTTCACAGCAACGACTTTCGTCCGGCCGGAGAGCTTGGATTTATAATCCTCCAAGTCCAGCATGCAGGTTTCCGGGCTCACCTTGACGCTTTTTACCACGATCCCGAAATCCTCAAGGGTCCTCCATGGGGAACGGTTTCCTTCATGGTCGATGTCCGTTATGATGACTTCATCTCCCGGCTTCATGCCTCTAAGCAGCCCCATCGCCAGCATGAAATTATTTGTGGAGGAATTGGCTCCGAAGGCGATTTCCTCGGCATTGCAGTTTAAAAAGTCGGCCAGAGTCTCTTTGGCTTTCCAATAACCGCTGTCGCTTTCCTTTGACGTCTTGAAAACGCCATGAGAATTGGCATTGTGATAATAAAGATAATCGTTTATTTTCTCCACTACAGACCGCGGGACTTGCGTACCTCCGGGTCCGTCAAGGAATGCTGCCGGATATCCGTTGACGGTCTTGCTTAAGGCAGGGAACTGTTCCCTTACATAATCCAGATCAAACTTGAAATTCTCCATTACACACCTCCTGGAAGAAAACTTAAAACGTTGTCGAAATGTTCTTTAAAGGATATTCCTGACGATTTCTCTGAAAACTTCGGTATGCCTGTCGATATCTGCTTCGGTGGTCTCCGCGCAAATCAAAGCCATGTTATGAAACGGAGTCATCAATATGCCCCGGTTCAAGGATGCAAGATGCATGTACTGGTCGAGCTCGAAATCCACCGCCGCTTCAGCCTGGCCGCCATTCCGGGCCGGCTCTTTTCTGAACCAATATTCGGTCCTGCAGCCCAGCTGCACTGTATTCCATGGGAGATCGAATTCGCTGATCACGCTTTGGACTCCCTCGTTGAAGCGGGTAGCCAGCGGGATATTCTTGTCGTAAAACTCCTGCGTCAATATTTCTCCAAGCACCGCTCTCATGACATGCATACTCAAAGCATTAGCTGCCAAAGTGCCGCCGATCCCCCCAATGTCGCACAGCTCCGGAGGAATCACCGCTGCAACTTTCCTGCCCAGTTCTTCGGTAAATCCATAAGCAGCTGTCGGAATTCCTCCGGCTATGGTTTTGCCCACTACGACGATATCGGGTTCAAGGCCCATCTCTTTTGTACAGCCTCCGACGCCGGCACATATTGTATGGGTCTCATCTATGATCAAAAGTGTGCCGTGCTCTCTGGTGAGCCTCCTCAATTCTTCATGATAACCCGCATCCGGCAGCACGATGCCGCAGTTGGTCATCACCGGTTCTGCCAATACCGCGGCCACGTCCCCATCCTTCAGCGCGTCTGCAAGCGCCTCTATATCGTTCCACTCAATGACCTTCGTTGTGATGGCAGGGTCGCATTGAGGTCCGAGGCTGCCCGGCTTTGCGATTGTCTTTCCTGTCGCTTCGTCTATGATAGCTACTGTTTCATCCACAGTGCCATGGTAGCACCAGTTGTAGCAGATGATTTTTGGTCTTTGGGTCACTTCTCGGGCCAGTCTAAGTGCAAACCTGTTTGCGTCTGTGGCGCTGGTTGAGAATTGCCAATATTTCATGCCGAATCTTCTGCCCAGTTCGGCACCGTTCCAAATGGCATCTTCCGTCGGAAGCATAAATGTCGTACCCTGCTTCGCATACTCCGTGATGGCTTTCACAGCGGCATCCGGGGCATGGCCGATCATGGAACCGGTGTCGCCCAGACAGAGATCAAGATAATCATTGCCGTCAACATCCTGAAAATGCGCGCCTTTCGCGTTGGACACAAATACCGGATAGCTGCCCGCCCATTTGGTCATCCAGTTCATCGGCACACCTTGAAGCAGGCTGTCCTGCGCGTTTCGGAAAAGCTCTCCGGATTTCGGATGATTCCTTTCAAACAGTTCTATTTCAGCGGCCATTTGCGCCTTGAGTTTTTCTCTATCGATCCTCATCATTGTTATTCCTTTCATTTGTTATTGATTTATATCGGCTATAATTAATTGAAGAGTACTGTTTTGCTTAATAATATAATTCAGAAGGGCCTTTGTATTCCTGGATAGTCTTGCCGTCATCCGCAACTGCCGACATGCTTGTAATAATGCAGACCTGGTCCTTGAATTCAACAAATGTTTGGGACATCTATGCACCCCCTTAATGCAATGTTTCGGAATCATCTCAATTGTCTTAACATTATCACATTATTTTCCTGCCCGGTCAATGAAGTTTTACCATAAACCAAGGGGTTCAATGTAAGAATACAAAAATACAAAAAGACCTCTGAATGTTTCAGAAGTCTTGTATTGCTGAGTCGCAAGCCATGCCTAAGCAATATAGGTACGGCTTTGTGAGTCGGCTTGATTAATCAGATATGGAGCCGGGCCTTGTTTTGCGTTGTGCACAGAATGATTGCAGAGGTCTCTCAATCGAGAACCTCAAAGGAAGTGACATACATGATTTCACAAGCTCCATTGCCGGTATCGCCTCTGGATAGGCTGGTTTCCCAAGATGCTTCACTGAAGTTGGCATTGACTAGAAATCCCTTGATCCTAACATGGCTGCCCGTAGCTGCCAGAACTATTTTTCTGAGGATATCCCCATCGCGATGGATCAAATGAACATTTGCAGAATGATTAGCTATGTAGTTTTGGCTCACGGGACTGTCCTCTGAATACCTATAGCAATACCAGCGACCGCTTTGGGAATAGCGGATATATTCGTCGATGGCCTCTCTGTTCAAGTCGCCCCAGGCCAAAGCAAAATCGTACTTCGATATTTGTGAGGGATAATCAAGAAGGTAGAGTTCTTTGCTTTTGACAACACCTTCGATGATATATTGGGCCAATAGGGTCAGCTGCACTTCCCCGTCACTGCCTGAAATTTTTGTCTGGATCGGACTTGCCAGCATCGTCTGCTGGGGTTCCGCGATAAACCCCTGATATGGTTCTACCGCCAACATGCGTCCGGCAAAAATTATCATGGCTGCCAATATCACTACTATAATTGTCTTTTCAAATTTGCTCATCGACGGCGTCTTTCCCTCCGATCCGAAAATCCTTCGACCTTACAATCAAAAATTTTCTATAACTTTGCCTCAACGTCAAATCGTCCCTTCTGATTGGAAAATCAAAGTCCTGATTTGATCTGCGTTAAACTTTTGCAAATTGAAATCCCGGAATGTCTCCTCATAATCGGAACCTCCCTCATCCGTGATCCGTTCAACAGCCAAGGCCTCGACCAGTTGCCGCCTGAGGCTTTCATCCCGGGTCTCTTTATAGAGATTGTATATATACGGCACTGCCCCATCAGATAGCTCCGAAAGAGCCTCCACATCAATGGTTCGAAGAGTGCCTTCCTCAAATCTTTCAATATTGTATTTCGCAATGCTGCCATCAACATTGCCATATGTGAGTAGAATGAATCCCGAAATAACAGTCACAACGATCACTTTTGCCGAATTAAAAGTCTTGATTTGCCTCAAGGCCACGATGGTAAATACGATGAATAAGACGGCCATGAACCAGGTCGTGTACACTCTCATCTGAGTGAGGCCGTAATAATCGATATAAAGGATCATTTTCCTTATGGCCGTGATGATGAGCATTAGTGTAAATATACACAACGCAGCGATTTCAGTCCTCAAGGCCTTTGGGGCCTCTCCGGTTTCTTTGTTTTCTCTTTCAGTAATGACAAATGCAACAACCGTTACCAGTAGATTGATCGCCGATACGGCACAGAGTTCAAAAAAACCTCTTCTTGCGTATTCTGCATAAGTCATGGCGCCGGGGAGATCGTTTGCAAATGCCGAAAAGAAATAGGAAGCGCCGGCGATCAAGAATATGATATAAATAATATTCAGCGCTGTCAATGCCGCATATACAGTTATCTTCGGAGCAAACTGCAGACCGGCAGCGGTTTTGTCAATGGACCTTTTATTGATCCTGTCGGTATGCTTTTTATAATGGTTTCCAAAGACCGATCCAAAAAGGTAACAGGCGATCGGAATGCCCAGGATGATTTGCAGCATGTATTCAAAGACCTCTTCCGATACGGAAAATTTGATTTTAGCTACAACACTTTCAAATGCCGCATCGGCATCGATCAGAAGATTGACTACCAGGATCAATACCGGTAGAAAAACAAGTATCCCGATCAATGCCCCAAAAAATCCCTTCCATTGCCGGTTGCCGGCGGCCCCGCTTCTAATGGCACCAAAGCAGCATATGAAATTTGAGAACGGAACGATCAGTGTTTGGTTCAGAAGGTCCCCCACAACATAGGAAGACAATCTTCCGTCCAACCTACTGTTTGATGACACGCTCACCCAATATAAGTACATAGACGAAAGAAAAATGAAATTCAGCGCTTTCAAAACCCCGTTGTCGAAAAAAACAAAATTCATAGCAGACAAAAATACCGGTGCAGCCCATAGCGCGCTTGCCTTAGTGAACACAGCTCCGCTTTTTCTTAGGTAGAAAACTGTTGCAACCATCAACAAAGCAGCAAAAATACTCACCCCGGCGCCGAAGCTGACCGGTTTGATGAGGTTGAGATATAAAAATCCGCAAACCAGCATTGCAGCTGCAAATGCTCTATCCAAAGATGTATATGAAACCAAATTGGCCGTTGAAATATTGACACCCTCTTTCATTTTCTCTGATCCTCCTTCACGAATTCCAGAATGTCACCGGGCTGGCAATCTAAAACCCGGCAGATCTCTTCCAGGGTAGAAAAGCGGATAGCCTTTGCTTTATTGTTTTTCAGTATAGAAAGATTAGCAGGCGTTATGCCGATTTTGGTTGACAGATCGCCGGCGGATATTTTTCGTTTAGCCATAATAACATCAAGATTGACAATTATCGCCATGTTTGAAACTCTCCTGTCTAAATGGTGTAATCATTTTCATTTTTTATAACGACTGCCTGCTCGATCACATTTTTGACCACTCGCAAAATAAGTCCGAAAAATGCGGCAGCAATAGCGATCATTAATAATAGGATATAATAGGATCCTGACACGGCTAAAATAAATGCGATAGCAAAGCAGCACCAGGAAATGATTCTGAGGTGTTTGACATTCTTTTCAATAAAAACCTCATTTCTTTTGATATTTGCGAGAAGCCGGTCAAGACAGATGAGCGCGGCCATGGACGGAACGCAGCAGGCATAGATCGTTATCAACAGCGGTTGTGCGATATTCGGTTCTTTGGCGGCATAAGATAAATAGCTGTCAACCAAAGCCGGTGCAGTTATCGCCAGGGCAGCCACCAGCCCGATAACAATTTTAGTACAAACCGAAGATAGCAAAACGGATTTAGATGGAGTCCACATATTTTGCATTCCTTTCTGATGTTGGATTTCACTTTGAGTATAATGTTGCGCTTGTTGTTTGTCAACATTAATTTATTGTTATTCGATATATAATTATTGTATATTAATAATTTGAAATGCTTAGGATCTTGTTCAATGGCTCATTTGATCTTGGCGATATAAAAAACCCTTGAAAAAGCTGGATTCGCAGATTTCTCAAGGGTCTATTCTCCAGGGTTAGTTCATTCTTCACCCCACCGATATTTCTTATTTTTTAGCAGCTTGTCCAGACCGCAATCCAGGCATAACCCAACATGGCAGCATATTGTCCCACTGCATTGCTGACATTGCCATTTAGCTTTCTCCATTTCCAGAAATCGTTCCATTCCATGATCCCTGATGCATTTCAGGTTCTCAATCATGCTCATATGGTATTTGTCCCTGTATCGCTTGTCCAGGGCCTTTAACCGCTTGCAAGGGAAACTTTCGCATTCAAAACAAAAACGTACTTTGCCTTCACCCACAAGATCGCAGGATCCAGCCATGTGGGTGCAGTTCTCCCCCCGAGGGATACAACCGGGACAATACTTTCTATTCAGCCCCTTTTTCTTCAGATCATTCTTCATGGCTTGATAGCTGATGCATAAAGCGCAGTTCATCCCGCAGGGAGCGATCAATTCTTCTTTCATAGGACAACCACCTTATTCCGGCCTGTTTCTTTCGCCTGATATAGAGCCTTGTCCGCTAGCTCCAGCGATTCTACCCCATCCTGGATCGATGGCTGAAGCGCAGCCACCCCAATTGAAACCGTGATGTGGATGCTGCTTTCATCAGACAATCTGAACTCCGCTTTCTCAACAGCGGAACGGATCCTCTCGGCTACCGCGACGGCCTGCTCCAACCGGCAATCAACAAGAAGCATCGTGAATTCCTCCCCGCCCCTGCGGGAAATGATATCCTGGCTTCTTGCCAAGCTATTAAAGATCCTGCCCAGCTCTTTTAGTACCAGATCACCGCTGCTATGTCCGTACTGATCATTGATTTCTTTGAAATGATCGATATCGATGTAGAGCAAAGCCATTTCCTCGCTGGCTCCAGTATCTGATTTGAGATGGTTTTTTAATATCTTGTCAAACTGTCTCGGATTTTTCAACCCTGTCAGATAGTCTTTTTCCGCTTCGTTTTTTATATTGTCTATTTTTTCGTTGAATTTATTCAGGAATTCCAGAAAATAATACATCAAAACAGAAACTGAAACCAGCCCGCTTAGAAAAACCAACATCACATAGCCCCGGTTCTCGGTCTCATAGATCAATGTATATATGCTATAGCCAGTCACGATGATAGAAAAGCCTACACAAAGGATCCATTTATCACGAATGTTCAGTTTCGTCCGGCCAATCGCTCCGCTGACGAACCCAATCAGAATAATGACGATAAAAGCAGTGACGGAAGCTTGATTGATCCCAAAATAAAGCAGTCTGAACAGCCCCATGATGACAGCTGTTTCAGCAGCGGCATACGAAGACACATATATGGCCATCATGATAACGGGGATATATCTGAAATCCAAAATCACCTGATTAGAAATGGGGAAGCTGAAAAGCATTAGCAAACACCCGAAAATTCCCGAAAGAATTCCATAGGTAATGTTGCTTCTTAGGGATTTACCGATAAATTTATCATACATGATCATGTTTCCAAACATGATAAACGAGGTTAAAATGCTCATATTGACAAAAAGGCCTCGTATGGTTTCATAAATCATATTCAAACTCCTGTTTCCTTAGCGGCCTTGTTAATTCGCCAATTCAAACTCACCCTTGTCTTTATTGTAAATAAATACTTCACCGGTTTCTATAATATAATACCAGCCTTGGATATCGAGCTCTTTCTTCTGATATTTCTCCCGGATGCAGGGATAGGTCAGCAGATTTTTGAGTTGCTCAACAACGTTGAGCTGCTCTGTCATCCATTCGATTTTAGCCTGGTCTTCCTGATCTTCTTCTTTTAGGATCTTGTTTCTTACTTCCCCTGCCAGTTCCATCCACTTCCTTGTATGAGGCGCTTCTGAAAGGTTCTCATCCTTTGCATAGATCAATTTGCATCCGCCGCAATTTGAATGTCCGCAGACGACGATAGTATCTACGCCAAGAACCGTCACCGCATATTCAATGGCAGAAGTCGTAGCTAAATGCTCCTGAGAAACCCTGTAGGGCGGCACTATATTCGCTATATTGCGCACTTCAAAGAGTTCTCCCGGTAAGGTTTGAGCGATCAGATTCGGCACCAGTCGGGAATCTGAACAACCGATGAACAAGGTATGGGGGTTTTGCTCGTTTTTAAGTTTATCAAATAATTCCCGGTGTTTGATGAAATCTCCTTTTCGAAATTTCACAATTCCTCTTAAAAGCTTTTCCAAGAACAGGATCTCCTTCTGGTTTAATGAATGGTGGCTACTGTTGTGTTTAATGAAGTGGCAACTATTGACGAAGTTTTATTTCCGGACCTTTATCAACTGAATGCCTTTTCTCATGCAATACAATCGAATAAGCAATGTGACACCGAAGCATACATATAACGCGATGCTGTTTCCAAATGATCTATACAGAATGACAAAAAAAACACTCCCGATAATGCAAGCCACCGCATATACTTCCTTATGAAATACGAAAGGGATTTCATGAGCAAAAACATCTCTCATCATCCCCCCACCGGTACCTGTCAGCACTGCAAGGGTGATTATGACAAACGGCTGATGCAGTCCGTTGTTGATAGCCACCTCAGCGCCGATGGCAGTGAATGCCGCCAGTCCGATAGCGTCAAAAAACTGGATGAAGCTATGATACCGCTCTATTTTTTTATGAAGTGCGATCACTGCTAAAGCGGAAAGAATGCTAATGATCGCATAGATAGGGTTTTCCAGGGATACCGGAAGCTCCAATCCTATCAGAACATCTCTGACGATCCCCCCGCCAATAGCTGTTATGATTGCCAGGGCTATTATACCGTAGTAGTCAAGGTCCTTATCTATGGCAACCAAAGCACCTGTTATGGCAAATGCAACCGTCCCGATCAATTCAACAACCGATATGAATTCCATGCAGATACCTCTCTTAGCGATGTCACAAATTTATCCAATGAAAACTAATCAAGCTATTGTAGCATATTTTGTTGCAAACCGCATTATTTGAAAACTGTTTTTTTTAGGCCGATAAATAATCTAATGATTTCTTCCTCCCTATATCACGCGCCCCGTCTTGCGTTAAAAAACCGCTTGTCTATGTAGTTAAAGAAGCCGCGATAACGGCCGTTCTGCAATAATATTGAAGCTCTTAACGAGTATTGTGCTTAAGTTCTTTACATGAAGCTTTTCAGCTACCATAATATTCTTACAATGTATCGGTTATTTCATGCTATAAGGAGGCAAGGAAATGTTCAGAGAGATGAGAAGAAAAGACAAAGCGCTGACAAATGAGGAAATGCTTGAGATATTAAAAACCGCCGAATTCGGCATCTTATCAACAGTTGGCGAAGATGGATATCCATATGGCGTGCCTGTGAATTATGTCTATCATGATAACAAGATCTATTTTCATGCAGCACTTACAGGCCATAAGCTGGACAACATCGCTTTTAACGAAAAAGTCTCGTTTTGCGTAGTGAAGGATGTTGAACTGATGCCTGGCGATTTCAACACGAAATATAAGAGCGTTATTGCTTTCGGTAAAGTCAAAGAAGTCCCTGAAGCTGAGAAAAAAGAGATTTATATCATCATCCTCGAAAAGTTCTCAAAGGATTTTATGGAATCCGGGATGGAATATATGAGAAAGGCCGGGGACGATGCCAAAGTTTTTCAGATCGAAATTGAGCACATAACTGCAAAAGGGAAAAGATAGAAAACTGATGCCCCTCTATCGGGAGTTTGTGAAATTTTTATTTTATTTCGAATTCTGTTGTATGTACAACATCTTCCTCTTCATTTTCATGTTATGCTCTTCATGGGTCGGGAAATCCAAGCAGGAACTCCCAGACCATAAGACGCTTGTATAAATGCTTTCTATGCAGTGAGGTTCAATGTATTTATATAAGCCTGCAAATAATAATGATGACCAATGGGGGTGTTGTCCATGAAATTGAAAAAGTTTTTTGACGGGATCAAAACTGATTTAAATCAAATCCAGTATTTGATAGAAAAAATCATCTATCTCGAACCGACCTTTAGAAAAATTGAAGACAGTAAAGATGACAGATAGCTGTTTGATAGGATTATTGATCGGTAAAAATATGATACCGGCCAGTCAAGATCAACACACTTTAAGCATAGATAAAGATGTTGTTGACGCTGGCCGGTCTTTTATTGACGAATATTATTCAGGCGCGAGGATTTTAAAACGACTTTTTTCATAATCGATCATGCCTTCTTTCCGCATACGATTAAGTTCAGTCGATAGAACGCTGCGGTTTACCCAAAGGAAATCCGCAAATTGTTTTTGAGTCAGGCCGATATCAAATGTATCCTGACCGCTTTTATCTTTCATATGTCTCAAGTAAGTCATGATCCGTTCTTCAAGTGTATACATTGACAATAGATCGATTTTAAAAATAAGCTGAACATGTTCATCACTCAATATGCGGGCTATGTTGTGGAGGATCTTCTCCCTGGTGGCTACCCCGATGAAGGTGCTTTCGAAAAGCCTTAAGAAAGGCGTGAAGCCGATTATACAATCGGTTTGACAGATCAGCGCTACAGGGCTGACCTGAGATTTCGAATAAAGAGTGTCCAGACAAATAACACCACCTTGCTTATATGTCCTCAGCAATTGGGCTTCACCATTTAAATCGTACTTAATGCTTGCCACCGTTCCGCTTTTTATAACGCCGATCGAGGATACGCGGCTTCCCTGGTCCACAATGATCTCATCTTGATCATATGCCCTGACCACCGGCCGGGTCTGCTCATAAACCAGATTGAGTTCCTCCATGGTCAGGCCCTCATAAAGCAACGACCTCTTAAGACTATTTAATATATTGATATTTTTATCTTTTGACATAGCGGCTCACCAAATTCAATAACTTCTTTCGATCTCTTTGATTTTTTCATAAATCATCTTGTTGACGGGCACTGACAATCCATGCTTTTCGGCAAATTCAAGCACAGTTCCGGAAAACAGCTCAAGTTCGCTGGGCCTTTTCGCTTCAATATCCTGCCTCATGGAAGGTTTTCCGTCAGGGCTCAGCGTCGCCAGGACTTTCATCCAGTATTCCAGATCATCTTCAGCAAGACCTACTCCCTCTTTTGCCGAAATCCTGATGACCTCTCTCATCGCTTCTTTCATAAGGTCTCTGGAGGCTCCTTCCTCCTGGATCTCCCCATAAGTACCCCCGTAGAGAGCGACCACCTGATTAACACCGACATTCAGCATGAACTTGCTCCAGATCTTTCTGTACATATCATCCTCAACGATGCATGGCACACCATGAGTTTTGAGAAATCCTGACAGTTCAACGGCACGCTTCGATGGCTTTCCATTTTTTTCGCCGATGACAAGCATGCCAATATTCTGGTATAGGATTTGATTCCCTTCCTTCACTGCATCCATCCCTTGAGCAACGCAATAGATGATCCTTTCAGGCCCGAAGGCATCTGCAAGTATAGTTTCACTCGAAATGCCGTTGAGCAAAGAAATGATTACGGTGTTTTCTGAAATCTGATTTTTCATAGACTTGATAGCATCTTTCAGTCCGCTATATTTAACGGCGAAAATTGCAAGATCCGCGGGGTCAGTTTCAGACCCAGGATTCTGGTATACAAACTCGCATCGGCGGCCATTGCAGTATATCCCAGATTCAGAATATCTCGCCAGTCTGGATTCATCTGCAATGATCCTAAAACTGCCCTTTTTCATATTATTGTTTAATTGATTGCCGAACATTACGCCCAACGCCCCAAGCCCGATGAGTGACGCTCTATTCATTTCCATTCTTTTCTCCAGGGAATCCTGCGCTATCATTCTCATCCAGCCTTTTCCCACATTTACTGCAGTATGCCGCTTCGATTGGATTTCCTTCATATAAGCAAGATACACACTTCCTTGTTTCAATTTTCTTTGATGAAACTTTAGCTAATTCATAACTAAAAATTCCCGTCGGCACAGCTATTATCCCATATGCCATGATCATTAAAAAACTGGCAATGAATTTTCCGATGGATGTGTGCGGTGTGATATCTCCATATCCAACGGTGGTAACTGTTATAACCGCCCAGTACATTGATTCGGGAATACTGCTGAAGCCATACTCCTCGCCCTCTACAATATACATCATTGCACCGACAATGGTGATAACAAACAGCATTGTGAATATAAATATTGTTATTTTGGGACGGCTAGCTATCAAAGCCTTTTTCAGAACGCTCGACTCCTGCATGTACCTGATCATCTTGAATATTCTAAAGAGACGCAGTAACCTTAGAATCCTAATAATCATTAAAAATTGAATGTTGGGGAATACAAGGCTCACAATTGTAGGCAAAATAGTCAGCAAATCAATAACGCCAAAAAAACTTGTTACATATTTGAGTTTCCTGTCCAAACAAAGAATTCGCAAAACATATTCTATGGCAAAAGCAACCGTGAAAAACCATTCGAGCCGATAAAAAATAACGCCATAAGACTGATGTATGCTTCTTACGCTATCCATCAATACGACCATGCTGCTGAATAAAATAAGAAATATCAATGCTACATCAAAAAATTTCCCTTGGGGTGTATCGGATTCAAAGATTATTATATATAGTCTTTTTTTCCATTCTGGCGATTTTTGCTCCATTAAACAGACTCCTTGCCCAAGTTTTACTTGACCCGACGTCAAATTACACATATTCAAGTGTAGCGGGATATGATGAATTTTCGATTTTTTATTGGCCTATCTTAATATTATATACATATTTCAACTATTCATCCATACGTTTATATGTGTTGCTCCTTAAAAATTGAAAAGACCATGGCGGAGTACTGGCTTCCTTCGGAATGGTCTTAGGGGTGTTATTATAATCATCTATTCAGGTTGGCATCATTCATCGCAAACGACACAGTTTCTTCCTTTCTCTTTCGCAAGATAAACTGCATGGTCGGCTCGTTTATACCAACTGTCAAAGGTTTCATTTTCATGCCTCTCTGCCACGCCAAAACTGGCCGTTACAGGCCCTGCCACTGCATGAATGTTCTCATTGAGCATTGTGCATATTCTATCTGCTAAAACCTTAGCTCCTTTTAGACTTGTCTCAGGCAGCAGGACAGCAAATTCTTCGCCTCCCAAACGGGCGACTGTGTCAACATCGCGGACGGTATCTTTCGTCAGATTTGCTACATGGATCAGGACTCCATCTCCCACCGGATGCCCCCACTGATCATTGATGGATTTAAAATGATCCAAATCAAAAATAATCAGTGAAGTCGGCTTGTGATAACGGTCGGCACGGCAAATTTCTTCTGATATTTTTTCTTCGAGATACCTTCTGCTTTTTGAACCCGTCAACTGATCTGTATTAGCCGTCTCAATAAGAACCGTTTCAGCTTTTCTACGCTTCTCAACTTCATACATCGTAAATAACAAAAGAATACAAATCAGTATAACCGGTATGGTGCCGATCAGGGATCTGAGAATGACTGTATAAATCGATTCGGTCATGATCATCCTCCAAGGTGTATTGTCGAAAGTGGAAGTATAAACATAACTATTTCCGACAATCTGCACCGTATCATTATTGGCCGCCATGATTTCTCCAGGATCGATTTTAGTGCCTTGGATCAATTCGCCAAAAGAAATTATTCTATCATTGGCAGGAACCTCTTGGGTTGTCGCTATAACGGAACTTGCAGCATCGATCAGGTAGCTTTCATAGGGACATTGCAGCAATTCACTGAACCGGCTGTTTGTAATGTCAATAGAGACGACTCCCATAAATGTATCTTCATCATAGATAGGACTTGAAAGTGTTACCATGAGCCCCTTTCCAGCTTCGTCCAAATAAACAGGAGTCCATACTGCTTCCCTGCTCAAATTATTTTCAGGTATGGCAACGCTGTAAAAAGGAACCTTCTTCAACGCTTCCCTATAGGAGAATTTTTTCGATGAAACCCAGGGGTACATACTGATAAAGTCATGTTCACCAGTATAGTATATCCACGCTATATCCGGGAATCTGTCATAGAATTTATACCAAAAGTCGTAATAACTGAAGGCCAGTCCGATGTTTTGCAGCGAAGCGCCAGTAGCCGGTATTGCCCCTTTGCCTGTTATATTGCCATGCTTATTTATTGATGCCGTATCCTTAGCCGCATCCAGATGATAACTGTCTGTATCAGCCTGGTATTTGAGCATTGAATAGAGCTCTGACAGCTCCTCGCTCATGGCTTTTTCGTCACCAAAGTAATTGTTCCCGTATATTGTTAGCATGTCAATAAAATTAACGGACATCTGTATATCTGTATCGATATCTGCCTTTCTTGAAGCCGCAGTATTACGAAAGTCATTGCACAATCCGTTGTAATTATAAATAAATGTCATGCTGAACAATATCATTACAATCAGTATTTTGATGGTTCTCGCCTTATATTTCATTTCCAATTCCTTATTTTAGATGAGGTGCGAATATTCTGGATTCTATAATCTTAAACACAATACACCCGATAACATATTTTGTCAAATAACTTAAAGTCCCCGCCAACTTGTGCTCATATCTAAATTACTCCTGCCATTCCCATACATTTTTTCAGTATGAGTTTATAAAGCTGCTTAAAAGGATATATAAATATAGAAAAGTTGAAAAGCAGGTCTGCAGATCGATTGATAAGGCAAATACAAAACACATCCTAACGGGGTACAACTCAAGGAGGACGATTATGAAAAGCAGCAGGAAGGCATGGATCAACGGATTGTTGCTGGCAGTTACTCTGGCCATAAACACTCTGGGCGCTCTTGGTCTGATCAACGGGCTCTCTCAAAAGCAGATTTCTGACAGGTACATCACCCTAATAACACCCAGTCCTTCGACATTCAGCATATGGAGCGTGATCTACACTTTGCTCATAGTATCGATCATTATGATGATCGCCAAAAAAGAGGATCCTTATTACCAACGGGCTGTTGACCAGATTTCAGCTCTATTCGCTGTTTCATGCCTTTTAAATATTGCATGGATCATTGCATTCTCTTATGTTCAGATCGAGTTGTCCGTTCTGTTCATTTTGGGATTTGTGATCACATTATCCTTGCTGGGCAAGAAATTGCTGGCGATCCAGGAAAGCAAACGCTGGCTTCTCCCGTTGAGCTTCGGCTTCTATACAGGCTGGCTGATGATCGCCTCTGTAGTCAACATCGCTGCCGCTCTTGTGAAAATGGGATGGAATGGCTTTGGGATCAGCGACGGGAACTGGGCTATCATTATCCTGGCAGTATCTGTTCTGCTGGTGATCCTTGTCCTTATCAAAAGCCGGAACGCCTCTTTATCTCTTCCCGTTGCGTGGGCTTATTGGGGCATATATCAATTTCTTAAAGCGCCTGAAGGATTCAACGGCGAATATGCTCTGCTGCAGATCGTGGCATTGGCTGGAATGGCTATACTGATTAGCGTCTCCTGCATCCAGCTATATCGCAATCGTTTTTCATTGCTTCCAGAATCCTCCGATAGTCGCTATTAATATTCATCAGGCGTCTTGCGTATAGAGTTCAATATTTTGATAAAGGTCCATCAATTCATTAGTCACACTTCGCTCTGCAAAAGCCAAGGTTTCCAGACGGGTTACCGGCATAACGCCCATTACAGAATTCGTTATAAAAACCTCCTGGAAGGAATCCAGATCCTCTTTATGGATGCAGATCTCTTCTATATCGCACATTTTGACCAGCCAACGGCGAACAGTGCCTTCTAACAGCCCACAGTTTGCAGCGGGTGTATATATTCGTTTGCCTGCAACAAAAAATAGATTGGAAAAAGACCCCTCAGTGAATTCCTCTTTGAAATTCAAAAATACTGCTTCGTCAAAACCTTTTTTCAAAGCCATGCGTCTTTGCAAAACGTTATCCCCTTGATTAAGGGATTTGATCCCAGTCAACAAAGAGGTTTCATTTCTGCGCACATCGCTGAGCATCAGACTAAATCCTCGGGCATACTGTTCTTTGGTATAGGGATTCTTTCGAGTTTCCCACACTGTATTATCCTTTGATACAGCAACTCTCAATACGTCATTTGGGCCATCCATCTGGCTGATATGAAAAGCCATCCTCTCCTCGAAATCCTTGGGCATTGGAATTTCAAGTGTATCGAGAGCTTTCACAAGTCGTTCAATATGATAGGAAAGAAGAATGGCTTTGCCTTTTTTAACCGATAATGTCTCAAAAGCACCCATGCCGAAGCGGTATCCGTCATCCAGCACAAATTCATTATAATCGTTCATTTCATTGCCTCCAACAAGGCTTTTGCCTTTTGTTCCGTTTCTTCAAATTCGAATTCCAAATCTGATTCGCAGGTGATCCCTCCACCGACCCCAATATGAAATCGCCCATCTTTATAAATTGCAGTACGAATTACAATATTAAAATCACAGCTATTATCAAACGACAAGAACCCCATGGATCCGGTATAAAGGCCGCGGCGGGAATACTCTATTTCGTCGACGATCTCCATGGCTCTCCGCTTTGGAGCCCCCGTAATCGATCCGCCTGGAAAAACGGCAGACATAAGGTCCATCGGGCCCATGTCTTTTTTTAATTTCCCCGTGATCGTTGATACCAGGTGAAATACAGTCGAATAGGCTTCGATTTCGAAAAGCTCTGTTACTTCAACGCTTCCAGGCTCGCAGACCTTATTCAGATCGTTTCGCTCAAGATCAGTGATCATTAAAAGTTCGCTTTTGTCTTTGCTTGAATGTAGCAACTCGGTTCTCAATGCTTGATCTTCATGCAGTGTATCGCCTCTTTTTCTGGTCCCCTTGACAGGCCGGGTTTCCACAATGCCGTCAACCAGTTTAATCAAACGCTCCGGCGACGAACAGATGACTTTGAAATCCCCGAAATTCATAAATCCGCCGAAAGGCGATGGGCTGATACTCCTTAGACGCATAAAAGCTTCAAAGGGCGAGATTTGCGTTTCTACAGTGATTTGACGTGTCAGGTTGGTTATATAAATGTCCCCTTCAATGATATGCTTGACCACTTGATCGATTGCCTCAAGATATTCTTCTTTTTTAAAATTTGAATGGATCACCGGCAATTTATTATAGCAGCTGCCACGGCAAAACCATGGCTTATCGATAGACAAACGTTTTTCCAGATCCTTTTCCAAAGCAGCCAGCTCCTCATTCCAATCCATCTGGTGCCCACCCGCGGTCAAGTATATTTTTTTTGCATTCAAATCCTCAATAATAAAATTCTCAAAGAATATGAATAAGCCATCCGGAATTTCGAGCTCCCGGGCATGCCGGGAGGACAGCTCATTCAACGTCATCCCGAAATCATAAGCCAGGTAACCGATTGCCCCGGATAGCAGGGGCAGTGTTGTTTGATTGTCATCTGCGTGTCCTTTTAAATAATCAGAAATGTAATCCATAAGCGTCCCGTCTTTTTCGGTGCCATTTACAAATAGCTGTCCATTTCTGTCTTCAACCTTGAGATAGGGGTTGATGCCAATAATTGAATAATTGCCATACTTATTCATCAAAGAAGAATCCAGAAAAATCGTGTCCTTGATATCACTGAATAGTTGATAAATATCAACAGCCGGACGATAAAAGGCACATTCGCGATAGTTAGCCATTATAATTTCTCCCCTTTTCAGCTATACTCATAAAATTATTAAGAACTTCGTATCCGTATTGAGATAGGACCGCTTCGGGGTGAAACTGCAATCCAAATACCGGGAGTTCCCTGTGGGATATCGCCATAATTGCACCATCTTCAGCCTTGGCGTCAATGCGCAGGCAACGCGGAAAATTTTTTTCAGACAGGACCAGGGAATGATATCGGGTCACTTGAAATTTATCCGGAAGGCCATTTAAAATCCCGGTATTATAATTATCGATCCCAGTGATTTTACCATGCATCGGATGATAGCCTTTGACCACTCCAGCTCCAAATACATGGCCTATCAGCTGATGGCCCAAGCAAACCCCTAATATCGGAACTCGATGGCAATAACGCAGAATCAAGCTCCCCGAATGATGACAATCTTCCGGGCGACCCGGGCCGGGAGAAAAAATGATTCCTTCAAGGTCTTCGAGCTGATCCAGATACCGGGTTGTGGCCTTGTCGCAATGGACAACATGAACGGAGCGGGCTGCCACTTCAAAATAAGCCTTTAGGTTATAAACAAATGAGTCGTGATGGTCGATGATCAAATACATTTTCGCCTTCTTTCTCTATCCTTCCTTGATTCTATTCTCTAACCATAGTGCATTTTGCCGATTCAAAATATAAAACATTAAAAAAGCCGAAAACATCAACAGGGTTTCTGTGATTGCTTTCGGCAGTCTTCCAAATTCATATTGGACACACCATTATTTAATATAGCTTCATTATATTGAGGTTCAATGATTTGTCAAGTCATCACTTGCTTGAAGATCACTGCAATATTCATCATTGATTTTTGGTTTTTGGTTTTACTTTTAGAGTGAGCATCAGTAGCGCTCCTATTGCAGCACATGCCGCGGCTATGATGAACGCCGGAGTCATCAGCGTTATATCCTGAGCTGCCAGATTCTTGAAATATCCTGCAATGTACGATGCGACGACTGCACCAAAGCCAAATCCCATCAGCACCATGCCGTAGTTCGTGGCCATATGCTTGGCACCGAACAGATCTGCTGTCAACGAAGGGAAATTGCTGAGGAATCCACCATAGAAGAATCCGATAAACCCAATGAAAACGAAAATCCAATATCCTGATGCTGATAACACCAGCAAGGACATGCAGCAGGAACCAATCAAAAGCATAATGATCGTTATTTTGCGTCCAATTTTATCCGACACCATTCCCCAGAATATTCTTCCAATCGAATTACAAAGCGAAATCACCAGAACGCCGACAATTGCATCTTCTGCCAGCCCTTTTGCAACGGCAATCGGCTTTGCGAAGCCAATCATCATTAATCCGCCCATACAGGCCATCATAAAAACAAAAGCGATGATGTAAAACTCCTTCTTGCGGAGTACTTCTCTGGGTGTGAGGTCCTGGATCAGCTGGTTGCCGGATGCTGTATTCTGAACGTTTAAAGAGGCTGTTGATTCCGGAGGATTTTTCATGAACATGCCGCCGACAGTGCACACAATGATATATAGCAAGCTTAGGACCCGGAATGTCGGCTGTTCTCCTACACCGACTCCTCCAAAGTGAGAAATCGACCTCTCGAGGATCGGCGTGAAGATGACGCCTCCGAAACCAAGTGCAGAAACGATTAGTCCGGTAACAAGACCTTTCCTTTCAGCATACCACTTTTGAGCGCATGCTATGGTTGTGGAATAAGTAAAACCCATTCCGATGCCACCCATCGCTCCGTAGGTGAGCCAAAGCAACCATGGATTCTCGAAGTCTACGAAGGAAGCTAAAAAGAATCCGGCAGAAATGATCACTCCTCCGGCAATAACCACTTTGCGCGTCGAATATTTCGCCGCCAGTTTGCCGCCAATGATGCCTCCGATACCAAGAAGTGACAGCAGCAGCGAAAATGTGAGACTTGCAGCTGCATTGTCTCCATTAAACAAGCTTTCCGCTATACCCGTTTGGAAAATGCTCCAAACGTAAGCGATACCCAGACACATCTGGATAGCGATCGCCGCAATGATGGGCGATATTCTGTTTGCTTTTTTCAACACATATCCTCCGAATCATAAACAGGACGTAAGGCCCGATTTGTTCTTGAGAAAAAAATAAATATTCCTCAGGGTAACATGGCTGGTTGCAGATGTCAATCATTTATAGCGTGGCTTAACTCCTTGCTTTTCCCTGATATCCGAAAATGCAAGCCGAGTTGTATCGAGGAATTCCGCATCAAAAAATATTGAAAATAAGCATGCTTCTAAATTTTCTTCATCGTCAGGAAGGACAAACGAATATTGCCAATGAACTCAATGATGTTGTTTTATGGTTCAAATCCATAAAAATGTAACCCCCATCAATAAAGATATTCTTTTATTTTACCATATATTCCTTGCGTTCTTTAAATTCCTGCAATTTCCCGTCATTCCAGTTCTTCAACGGCCGATAGTACCCTGTTATGCGGCTATATACCTCTGTATCTCTTCCACAGAACGGACACGCGAACTGTTCGCCGGAAAGATAACCGTGTTCTTTACATACGGAATATGTTGGGCTCATGGTATAATACGGTATTTTATAAGATTCCGCGATTGATTTAACCAGCTTTGCTGTAGACTTCCAATCAGGCATTTTTTCCCCAATGAAAACATGAAATACCGTTCCGCTGGTGTACAACGTCTGCAATTCATCCTGTATATCCAATGCCTGGAACACATCTTCGGTATAATTCACAGGCAAATGGGAGCTGTTCGTGTAGTATGGCGTTTCTCCATCCTGCCCCGCCGTAATGATATCCGGATACATCTTGATATCATGCTTCGCCAAACGATAAGTCGTTGATTCTGCCGGAGTCGCTTCCAGATTATAAAGATCGCCATATTGCTCCTGATAATCAGACAACCGTTCTCTCATATGATTCAGAACGTCCTTTGCAAACTGCTGAGTATCAGTATCAACCAGGTCAGACTTGAGCCATGAAGCATTCAAACCCACCTCATTCATTCCAATCAAACCGATCGTCGAAAAATGATTTCGGAAAGAACCCAGATATCTTTTTGTATAGGGATAAAGGCCTGCGTCCAGCAATCTGGTGATCACGTCGCGTTTTATTTTAAGCGACCTGGCCGCTATGTCCATCATGCGATCTAAACGATGATAGAACTCATCCGGTGTCGCTGACAGATAGGCAATTCGAGGTAAGTTTATGGTAACAACGCCTATCGAACCGGTGCTTTCCCCACTCCCAAAAAAACCTCCGCCCTTTTTTCTCAGTTCGCGCAAGTCCAGCCTTAAACGGCAGCACATGCTCCGCACATCGGAAGGCTGCATGTCGCTATTGATATAATTCGAGAAATAAGGTGTTCCATATTTAGCGGTCATTTCAAACAGCAAACGGTTGTTCTCCGTTTCAGACCAGTTGAAATCCTTCGTGAGGGAATAAGTCGGGATCGGATACTGGAACCCGCGGCCATTATAATCCCCTTCGATCATGATGTTGAGAAATGCTTTATTGACCATATCCATTTCTTTCTGGCATTCCCCATATGTGAAATCCATCGGCTTGCCCCCTACGATAGCAGCGGTCTCAGCCAGATCTTTTGGGACCGTCCAGTCCAGCGTGATATTTGAAAATGGAGCCTGGGTTCCCCATCGGCTCGGTGTATTTACCCCAAATATGAAGGATTCAATGCACTTCTGCACTTGGTCTTGGGTCAAATTGTCTGTTCGGACAAAAGGGGCCAGATAGGTGTCGAAAGAGCTGAAGGCCTGAGCTCCTGCCCATTCATTCTGCATGATACCCAGGAAATTGACCATTTGGTTGCATAAAGTCGCCAGATGCTTGGCGGGTGCAGATGTCGTTTTCCCTTGAATACCCCCTAAACCTTCGCAGATAAGCTGCTGAAGCGACCAGCCGGCACAATATCCCGTCAGCATCGACAGATCGTGAATATGCATATCACCATTTCTATGAGCGTTCGCCACTTCCTCATCATAAATTTCCGAGAGCCAGTAATTTGCTGTTATCGCTCCGCTGTTAGATAATATCAATCCACCAACGGAGTATGTGACGGTGGAATTCTCCTTGACCCGCCAATCCTCGATCTTTACATAATCATCCACGACCTTGCGGTAATCCAGCAGCGTATTCAGTGCATTCCTTGCTTTTTCATGTTGTTTGCGGTAGAGGATGTAAGCTCTTGCCACTTTCGCATATCCGGCCTGGATCAGCACAACTTCGACCGCATCCTGGATTTGTTCAACTGTAATAATGCCTTGAGTAATGTATGGCTCAAATTCAGCTGTCGCCCTCAAAGCTAAAAGATCCAGCACCGAATCTTCATAATTGGTCGATTGAGCTTCAAAAGCGCGCAAAATCGCATTGCGGATTTTACCGATTTCAAAATCAACGTATTGGCCATCCCGTTTTTCAACCTTATAATTCATAGTTGCCTCCTCAGTACAATGATTGAATATTTGCTACCTGCATTGAATGGCAGGAACCTGTTGAAGTAATACCAGACGCATCGCTTCCATTTCTCCACCGGAATACGACGAAAGATCTGTATTGCCCTTTTTTGTAACATCGCACAAGATCCCTCGATTTTTTACAAATGATTGAAGAAACCATGGCTCCCGGCTGCACTCCCCATCACAGATCGTCGTCGCCATCTGCTGAAGGGCTTCAAATGAATGTAATTCACGCACGACAGTAGTCCTGAGTTCGAACGGGATATTGTTTTTTCTTAAGTTAGCAAGGCTTTCCAGCCAATTATTATAATAAGTGTCTATGACACCTTGACGTTCCGGTTCGCTCCAGCCAACAGTCTCAGCTAAATATTGCCTGCAATTCTTAAAATCTAAAGCAACATAATCTGCCAGCTTGAGATCAATTATTTTTTTAAGCTTTTCAGACAAAAAGCCGTTTGTATCCAGCTTGACTTTCAATCCCATTTTTTTAATTGCGAACAGAAAATCTTGTAGATCATTCTGCAGCAAAGGTTCTCCCCCGCTGATTACAACACCATCGAGTTGCTCCTTTCTTTTTTCAAGATAAGAAAGGAACTCAGCTGTCAAATCCTCCGCCCCGGCATTGTTGTTAACCTCATCTGATAGAGCAAGCTCAGCATTGTGGCAATAAGGACACCTTAACTGGCATCCAACAGTAAAACAAATTGCCGCAACTTGTCCGGGATAATCCTGAAGAGTCAGCTTGCTGTAGCCACCTATCCTCATTGCCGCGCCTCCTGATCGAAATTTTTATCTATCGAGATCCCACACATTTTATCCCCATGCCCAAGACACTTTCATGGGTTTGTAAAATCTCTTGATCTATAAAAATTAACACAATTTGTAGTGGCTGTCAATTTAAAGGATACAACATTTTGTGTTTTGAACTTATTTTTTTATAATTGAGAATCCCCCTCAAAAAGACTTTTTTCTTAAAATGCTGCAGATATTCGAGTATGGCAAGAATAGGATTATTGCTTGTATGAATGAAAACAGGGTATGATTAGATATAAATAAGATCAGTATAAATAAGATCACGATAATAATATAAGGAGGGATGGATCATGTATGGTATTGTGGGAGCATATTGGCCTTTCATGCTGCTGGCTATATTAATAGTAATGGCCATCGTGCTTCGTGGAAAAAACACATTCTTCTACTGGGCAGCAAGGATAATCGCTATATTAGACATCCTGTTTTTAGCTTGGGAGTCACTGGAAATCGGAGGTTATGAACTGAAAAGCTTCTTTACAGATAATATTTTGAAAAGCATCCCTCTTTTAATCATATTGCTAATAGCCTGGAAACGCGACATTGTCGGTGCGATAGGATTCGTCTTGGCAGGGGTTTTTTTCCTTATATATTTTCCGTGGGGAGATTTTCCGATCGGGATCGTTCCGATTTTTATTGGGATCCTATTCGCTTTCAGTTGGTTTAAAAGACAAAAGAAAACCAACGGCAATATCACATAAAAACGATCTTGGCAGCAAAGTCTAAAAAACCGGAGTGGCAGCGCATTCAGGCGCTGCCTCCCTTCTTTATGCTCGCTTCATAACGTTCCGAAATTCTGAATCGGCCGGCAAATCACAGATAATATTCTGTCCAGGGCATCGATTCTTTTCAGAGCACTCCCTGCTGTAAGGGCAACCTGCGCAGCGAACGCCTTTTTTCTTGTCATTAATCATTTTAGCAATCGCCCCGCCTAGCATGGCAGTGACTATCAATAAAACAATAATATTACCAAGCATATCAAACACTCTCCTTTATTGCTGCAGATATCCTGCGCTCATTCCTATTCATCAAATAGATTGCAGTTCCAACGATAAGCCCGACAACGAACAAGCCCGGAAGTGCCGCTGTTCCGAAACTCCCTGAGGTGATCAGTGTCCCGATTTGATAAACCAAGTAAGCTATGCTATAACCCATTGCAAATTGGAATCCTATCCCGGCCCAAAGCCACTTTCTGCTTTCCATCTCTGCGTTCATGGCCCCTATGGCGGCAAAACAAGGCGGAGTAAAGAGATTGAACATCAGATAAGCCAAAGCCGCAACAGGCGTCAGACCCATGATGGACGCCACATCATTTGCGCCGGAAACAAGTGTCAATTCCTCGGTATTGATGAAGTTGCTGATCCCGTATACTACAGCCAAGGTGCCCACAACATTTTCCTTTGCGATAAACCCTGTAACGGCAGCTGCCGCAAGCTGCCAGACACCGAAACCAAGAGGCAGCATAACAATGGCAAGCGGATTCGCGATACTGGCGAGAATGCTGGTGCTTTCCATTCCCTCTTCAACAACCTGGAATCTCCAAGTGAAAGTCTGCATGATTTGTACAACGGCATTACAAACTAAAATCACCGTTCCCGCTTTCACCAGGAAGGATTTTCCTCTTGATAACATGGATAATAATGCCCGCTTAAGGCTTGGGAATCTGTATTCCGGGAGTTCCATGATGAAATAGGATTTTGAAGGCGCTTCTTTCGTAATTTTTTGTACAATCAGCGCCCCGGCGATAATGATCGCCATAGCTACAAAATACATAGATGTTCCGACCCAGGCCGCATTTTCAAAGAAAACCCCGGCGAACAGCGCAATGATCGGCAGCTTTGCTCCACATGGCATAAAAGGTGCCAACATGGCTGTTGTCCGCCGCTGACGTTCATTCCGAATGGTTCTCGTAGCCATGATGCCTGGTATTGAGCATCCTGTACCGATCACCATAGGGATGATGGATCTTCCGGAAAGCCCTACCTTCTTCATATGCCGGTCCATCACCACGGCTACTCTGGCCATGTAGCCGCAGTCTTCCAAGAGTGCTAAAAGGAAAAAAAGTATCATGATCAGCGGCAGGAAACCCACAACCGCGCCGACTCCGCCAATAATGCCATCAAGAAGCAATGTGCTTAATAAAGGCGATACTTGGTTTCTGATCGAGCCCTCAACGATTGCATATAAACCATCGATCCATCCGACAAAGACGTCTGCAAGAAGCGGTCCCAGATAGCTTTGAGAAATGGAGAATACAGAATAGATGACAGCAATAAAAATCGGGATCCCCCATATCCTGTGAGCAACGATACGGTCTATCGCATCCTGCCGCGTTTGTTTATTGCTTGCTATTTGTCTTATTTCAACCGCTGCCGTCAGATTATCAACGAAAGCGAACCGTTTGCGTTCAATGTTTTCCGCAGTTTCTTCGCCTTTCACGGTTAAAAAACTAAAAATATCTGAAGATCGTTTTTGTCCTTCTATTGCTGTGGAATAAGCTTTGTTGATCAGATCTGACAGACCTCTTTCATAAAGAGAAGATATTTCAACAACTTCGCAACCCAGTTTATTCGCCAGCATTGCATTATCGATGAAGACGCCCTTCTTTGCTAATAAATCGCTTTTGTTAAGAGCAACGACCATAGGGATCCCCAGTTCCAGAAGCTGGGTGGTAAACAAAAGGCTTCTGTTCAAATTCGTAGCGTCGACAATATTAATGATCACATCAGGTTTTTCATTTCTGATGAAGTTGCTCGTAATGCTTTCTTCCGAAGTGAATGGAGAAAGCGAATAAGCCCCTGGAAGATCGACCACTCTTATTTTGCCTCCTGTCCGATTCAAATCCCTTTTAATATTGCCTTCTTTTTTTGCAACAGTCACTCCCGGCCAGTTGCCCACTTGTTCAACTTCCCCAGTAATGGCATTGAACAAGGTTGTTTTTCCACTATTTGGATTTCCTGCCAGCGCAATTCTCATCATTATTCTCCTCACTAATTCTATTACAGATTTGTTGGTTTAAGCTAACATTTATTTCAAAAAAAATCTCACTTGAAACGATTCCCTATATAAGGATCGCTTTAGCCAGATTTGCATCTATGCTATACCTGGCGCCTTTAATATGAATAATATAGTTTTCCGCTAAAATTGAAATCACCGTTATTTTTTCTCCTTCAAAGCAGCCCAATGAAAAAAGGAAGTCCATCATTTCCCGGTCTAATGTATCGATTCCTTTTATGGTATAAGGATGATTGATTTCACCATGCGCCAGATTTTGCTTTCTGGACGTTACAATATTTCTGTTTTTCACTCTGTTATTCAATAACTTGTTCACAATCGCCAGTTCCATCACGATCCTCCTCCATTTATCTTTGTTCTTTAGCCTCATTATCCAAATAATTCTCGATTGCTTTCAACATCTCATCAGTAATAATGTGTTCCATCTTGCACGCATTCGTCACTGCTTCCTTTTTCCCGAGTCCCAAGGATTTTTCCAGAAAACGCGTTATCAGACAGTGCTTGTAGTAAATCCCTTTTGATACGGTTCTGCCCAGTTCTGTTAGCGTAACGTGCCCATAGGATTCCTTATTTATCAATCCTTCTTCTTTTAATTTATTCATTGCCTTAGTCACGCTGGGTTTCGTTATGCCTAACCGTTCAGCTATGTCGACTACATGGGCATGTCCATGATCGCTCTCAAGGATGTATATTGTTTCAAGATACATCTCCATTGATTTGTTAAATTCCATTTCAGTCTCCATATATCCAGAGTCTATATAGTTAGCCTTGTCTAACAAATCTATAATATAACTCTTTTCACCAAATGTCAACATTAAAAGTTTTCTTTGCGCAACATTTTAGCACGAAATACTTTTACACGCCAGCTCCCACTCCGCCCACATTGTTTAGGCGATATCAGACGATTTTAACATAAGCATTTGCAAAGAAAAAACCGCTATACACTGCGGCTATACAGTAGCTGCCAAGGTATTGCAACGCTTTCAAGGGAAACTGGTACAATCAAATTCGGCCGCATTCTTTTAATGATTACCGGGCACCTTTTTAGGCCGGTATCAATTGAATCAAATCAGGTAGTGGTGTTAAATAGTTGCTTGACCATTACATGATCGGCACTCAGAATCTTCGCATCGCCGGAGAACTTTCCACTCTCGTTAGTTCTGTCCGGTGAGATTAACTTTCCTTATAATCAACTGTGCAACTATTACTTCAAGCAGACTGAGCGGTATTGCAAATATTAGCAGTAATGCAGGCAAAACCTGCAAATTGTAAATAGTTAACCACATCATAACAAATGCTACTATCCAAATTAATAGTGTTGTCTCCCAAAACGAGAATTTCTTGACCAACCTGAAGATCAAGTAGGCAAGCAAAAAACTCCACATTGTCCAAATAACTCCATTGACAGGGAGTGTCTCAAAATTTAACCCTAGTGTTTGATAGTGGTTAATCCAAATGTTTTTAAACAGAAATTCATTCCTAATAAACTCAGAAGCGAGTATCCATAAGCCTGCGAGAATAATCGACAATACGTTTTTATTCATAATTATCCCTCCAAATATAACCCTATATATAATCCTATTGAGTAATGCTATTCAAACCAGGCATTGCATGGGTTCTGCTGCAAATATCTTCTTTAACGACGAGAATCAATGCTAAACACACAAACTCAGAAAATCTAAAACCCACTAAATCGCTCTGTCACGTTCAAAATCATGCCTTTGGACTTGTTCCCACGAATCGATATTTTCACGATTATTGCTCATTCGATTTTCACGTTCAACACCCGGAAAACCTTTATTTCAAGGCTTTCCTACACACTTATTTATTTACCCGTGACATCAATACTACCGTCTCAACGTGGCTAAAAGCGCCCGTTTGAATGTCTTGAGTGTGTTTTTGATTTTTCTTGTTCAAGGAAACACGTTCACTCGGTTTTTTACCCTTTGCTTGTACAAGGGAATATGTCCACTATTTTAGGTAGAGTGGTCTATTTGGATGTTTTCCACGTAATGGAATGATACTGAGTTGTCAGATTGATGTCTGCGCTGTGTTTTTCATTTTATCCGATCGCGGGAGATTCGTCCACGTAAACCGCCGCTCATGCAAGCAGGACTGATGTCCTCAGAATGACCAAGTGTTACGAATCAGTATTAATAACCTCAGATAAAATATAAATCCAAATTGGCAATGCAAGTAACGAAATATCATTATTAATTTCACAAGTATGATTCCCCAAAGAAACCCATCGGTTTAGATTATTTCTATAACCATGCTGACTATTTCTAAGATCCCTAAGAAGCCCACTGTTCAAGCCGTCAAGTTTCAATTGTTCTACAGCCCATTTAACATTAACAACAAGTTCGTCCCCTAATATTCCAGGAATTGTTTCCATGCACTTTATTAGGTTATCTAATAAAAATTCTTCTGATAAAATATCTTGAAATGTTTTTACTTCATCACGAGATGAATTTGATAATAAATTTGATGCCTTATCAAGAAAGTTGAAAAAGAAAATCTTGCTTAGGAAAGGCAAATCAGAAGTAATTGTAAAAAACAAATCACAAATTAGCCCATTAAGTGTCATAGCTGTTTGTTGTCTTGATATATCATTTAATGTGCATAACTTATCTAAACATAAACTAAGTTTTCCTATATACCATTCAAAGTAGTCAAGGATATTAATAGGATTGAAGACCACAGGATCAAACGCGGACTTTGGCCCTCTGCTAGAATCAAATGTCCATTGGTCATCAAAAACATGATGAAATTTCCACAACAGGTGCGTATATAAGGTATTACTTTCAGTCATTTGAGAGTATTTATAACCTCTGTCTGGGATAAAACAAATGATACTATTAGCAGTAGGGAAAATTATTTCCATATCAAATACTGGATATGTACCAAAAGATAATACGTTTAAGGCTGAATTAATTAAGTTTTCCTCTTGAAATCCAGTAAATCCGTAAGGAGATACGCCAAAATAGTTAACGCCTGTATCTTTGCTATTTTTGCTTTGAGTTTCCCAAACCAAATCATACCAACTATTATCTATGTCTAATATCCATATTTGACCAAGGGGAAACTGAGTAAAAAACTCGTTAAATACGTATTTAAACATAATTCTTCCATGCAAATTCCCATACGGGCATTCACCATATGCTGTCGAAAGATATTTTAAGAAGTCAACAGGATTTTTAGGAGCCTTTTCGACAAAATGATTACCCCATTTCTGTACTTCGGAATATGCATCAACTTCAATTGTTACAGTTCGATTTTCACACTGGTCATCTAACAAATATCCTTGAAACATATTATCTAGTGCATCATACACATCCTTATTTGACATATCAATTCGCTTAATTTTTTTAAATATTGATATCATAATTTACCCACCATAAAATAATAAAGAGCATAACTAATCATCTTTTAAATTTATATTTGAAGCATTTCAGCACACCATCGATAGCAACTTGGCGATACTGCTATCCACATTTCTCAAGTCGATGAAAGAAACATCAACCTTAACATTGTCATCTGATGCATACCTAATTTCACCTTTGCTAACGCTTTCAGATTGAGGATAAAGGAGTACGATACCGTCCGCGTCATATTTCTTGCTATAAGCATACATTTGATACATATCAGACTGTGAAATCCCGTTATATCTTAAATTGCTGGATAGCAGTTTCCACTTTGTGTCCAAAATGACTGTGCGCTCTCCAGATTCTAAAACAAGGTCGGGTCGGAGGGCAAAGGCTCGGGTCGGGCTATCAAACAGACTATATCTGTTGTCTTGCGTCCTAAGGCTGACACCACTCCCAAGGTGCTTTCGAAACTTAGCTGCAACAAAGCTCTCGAAAATTTTCTCCATCGGGAACAGAAGCGCCAGAGCAACCTCACTTCCGGCAAAGGCAGTAAAACTGTTGCCTTTGAGTAAAACACGACACCACGAAAGCGCTTTGTCGTAGTGGCTCATACTACGGTCGCTGATGCACTTCGAAAAGTCAGATTCGTAGCTATCTGAGTAATCCACACTTTCAAAAAACGTGAGCAACCGGGCCGCATTATGATGGTTACGACTATCCGCTGTCTGTTTCAACAGAAAGTGGAGGGTTGACTTAATCAATCGATTCTCAGGTCGGTTGAAGCTAAAATCGTCGTAGCGAACAAAAAATCGCTCATAGTTCATCAGGTTATGCTTAATGTTCTGAGATGCCAGTAATTTTCCTTTGTAGAACCGTTCGTTAGCTTCAACGGGCATATATGCAGCTTTTAATCCTTGTTTCGTCAGAACGGACACCTCATCAAGAAACATCTTGATGAAGATCTCAAAGAGACTCTGTTTGTCGGTTCGTAAGTTCGAGACGTTAAAGTCCTTGAAAGTCACATCTTTTAGTGTTTTCAGCATCTCAAGGAATATACGCTTCGTATCACCCACGGAGATGTCGTCACCTGCTATCTTCGGTAATATCTCTATGACTGTCCCATCCGTCATCGTTATCAGGCCAACATAATTACGAGCAGTGATAATTTTGCCGATTCCGCGGCGGGCAGACAACGAGAGTAATTCGATTGCCTCCGTTTCTGTACCAGCGGTATTAGCAAGAATAAAAGTTTCCAGTGCAGCGAAGGTTCTCTCCGGTAAACTCTGATACCCACTAAGCGACGCACCTTTTATAAAACCGCCATATTCAGTTATGGTATAGGTCTTATTAGATAAACGCATATGCGTCGACCTCCCTGAACGCCGCACTGTTAATCTCATAGTATTCTGAGAAATCAATGTCAGCATTCCCGAATAGCTTGATGGCATCAGTCTTTTTCACAATGAAGCGAGTACTGTCATCCGGCTTCTGGTTATCACCTAACACAAGTTGGATCTTCTCGTAATCGTCGTAGAAGTATTCCTGCAGGAGCGGAATTATCTCATTCTCAAAGATCATTGCAAGACGATCAATGCTCTGATCAGCTTTCAGTGGTTGTAGAAAATATGAATGGCCAATGGTATGCTCACGGTCGAGTAGGACGGTGATTCGCTTGTTGAGGGTGTCGAGCATTTTGGCTATGTCTATGCCGTCGATAAGAATATCCTTGAGCGTCTCCGATTCTGGCAGCATTTCAATAAAATTGAATCGTCGGCGTAGGGCTGCATCAATTCGAGCAATGGAACGGTCAGCGGTATTCATCGTGCCTATAAGATAAATATTATCCGGCACTCCGAAATTTTGTCCTGAGTACGGTAAAGTAGCTCTCAATTGTTCGCTTGCGCCTATGCGTTTTGTAGGCTCAATGAGAGTTATAAGTTCGCCGAATATTTTCGATATATTTCCTCTGTTAATCTCATCGATTATGAATACTCGGTTCGGGATTTTTACGTTCTGCGTAAATAGTGATGGTTCAAGCTTTTTCATTAGCTGAAGGGCGTCTGACACGGAGATAGACATTTTGTACACCGATGGTTGCATCATTAGTTTTTCGGAGTTAAGTTCGTAAATATCTTCTTCAATATCTTTTACGAGCCATTTTACTTTGCGCAGCCTTTTATAATGAGGATAATCATCATGCCATTCCGGCTCACCCGTGATAACGCCGATAGCATCGATTGTTTTGTTCGAGTAACACGACAGAACAATATCACCGATTTGCATTTTGTAGTAGAAAGCGTTTAGAATATTCCTCCCATTATCACCCTTTTCATAAGTGTCTGGAAGCGTTTCGCCGTAGCTGTCAAACCCGATCCGGATGTGGTTTTTTTCAAGGCACTCGGTTCGAGTAGGATTGTTTCCGGTACCTTCAAGTGAGACCTTCCATACACTTGGATTCTTACCAATCCCTAAATCAACATTTCCACCGTTCCCAATAGGTGTACCGGCCTTATCACAGAAAGCCTTAAAAATCCCATCGTGAACCTCATATTCAATTTCACGCCCAGACTCGGCTTTATCCTCAGACGAGACTACAGGACGAATACCTTCAATGAACTCCTCATATCCAAACGACTGATGGAATGTCGTAAATGCAACAAGTCCATCTTCTTTGTACTTTAAATACCGAGCAAACACTGCATTATAATCCTCAGCTTTCACATCGGCAAATGATTTTTCCTCAATTATGGCAACAGCATACTGCATTGAACTGTAGGTCTTACCTGTGCCGGGTGTTCCAAAAAGGATAAGATTTTTGGGGATTTTATTATCGCTTGTTCGTCCATTGGGTGCGCTAAACCCATCTGCAACTCCGTCTACTGCAACTGATGCCCCTTCACTTTGCAAGAAACTGAGATAATATTTTATACCACTCTTTAGATCATCTCTTTGAACCGACGGTTCAATATCAAAGATCGCTTCCATCTTTAAGTAATCACCGCCACTGGTTTGGAAATACCCATCGAGACCCCCGTTCTTAATTGCACTATTAAGTTCGTCATAAACGGCAACAGCGAACACGGGTCGCCCGTTTTTTAGCTTTGTTTTGCCAATAGCAGACGAAATGGTGTTAGCAGAATTAGATGAACCAACGTTGTCTACATACCATTGTTTAAACGCAGCCCGTTGCTGACGTTCATCGACAACTATTGCCTTAGTACTTGTGCTACTACTTTCTGGGGGCGAATCTTTTTTTTCTGTCCAAGCAATATAGGAAATTTCAGGAAGTGTAACACCGGGCGTCTGTTCAGCCGCTTTCGATTTGAGAGTATCTAGAAAAGCGACATATTCATTTCCTGTGCAATTACCACTCGGAGCGGTTACCCCGTATTTAGCTGAAACATATGAACGGGAATTACCGTCAAGCGGCATAAATACGTTGGGGCGTATCCAATACAACCCCATTGTGATATAGGCAAGACCGTTACCGCTGACTGCGATCGCCTTTTCAAATGCCACCTTAAATTCAGCTGTAAATTCATTTGTTTCAGAGGCTTTCATAGCCAGCAGGAACAAATCCCATACTTCATCCACCCCATTGAAGAATGAGTTCATATTATTTAGAACTGGGATACCCTCAAACTTCGTAGGTGCAGAAATTTGTATATCAAATGTTGCGGCGAGAACCTTCGCCAATACTGTTCGGTTTGCGTCCGTTGTACCACGATTCATAACGCCAATTACAGAGAACGGGTCAATCTGGTGATGCCGAGGCTCCCACCAGTCTTCCCGCTCAAAATGCAAATATTTCATCAGTGGTTGTTCCGACGAAGCATTTTTCATTAGAGCAAAGAGTTCGTCCCTTTTATCGCTGTATGCGAGCAATTTATCGGCGAGTGCTTCGTAAAACGGCACCCATTGATATGCATTATCCATCATCTTCATCCTCCTATATTTCCACATCGCATCCATCTGCTACAAATAAATCAGGCATATTATATTGAATGTCCCGAGCCTCATTACAAGCATTGATATTGCTGCAAGAAAGCAACGATCGACTTAATCGAAGTTCTCCGGCCGATGTCGTTACTACAAAATCAGACTGATGGGACTTAATATAAGTCGAAACCTCACGCGAAAAACCATTTCTTTGCAGCAGGATCGTTAGAGGGTTTGTCGTTCCATATTCAACAAATTCATACCAATTATTTTCGAACTCCGTAAGTTGGTGAATGCGCTTATACTCATTTGAAAAGCGAAGGAAATAATTAGAAATACTAAAAAGGATTGTATTTTCAATTACCTCCAGGGTATCCGCAAAGACGACATTCTTATGCTCTGCTGAACCAGCGTATCGTGTTTTCTCGTGCTTGTTTATCCAGAAATTATTAGGATGCGCCTCTCTGTATTCAATAGCCTTTTTCATAATACTGCTCAAGCCGGTGCCTTCCATCCACTGGATAAGAATTACAGCATACCAACGAAGCAATGCACGCTGACCATTTTCGCTAGCTTTGCCAAGAGATGTATACTCATACTTCTCCCATTTGAAAATCCTACACAGCTTTTCAAGGAAAGCCAACACATCATCATAAACAAAATGCCCCTCCATACGTTCCGGATACTTAAGTCCGAATGAAATGGCTGCAGATAAGTTTTGTGCTTGGTCAACAGATATATTTATATCATCATCAAGCAGAGAAGCAGCTTCTTGAAAATTCTCCCTGATTTTATTTTCGTCCACCTCATTCAATAATGTTGAAAACTCACGTCTCACCAAACTGTTTCTGTTCTCCAAAATATCTCGGAGCAAAATGAGCGCAAATTTTCGCATCATTGTATGTGCTTCTTCTGATTGGTTGGTATTACGTTTTTCGATTTCAATATCCCCGGCGAGCAACTTGGATACTATGTATTTTTTCTCAACCTCCAGCAAGCCAGTTTTTCCAGATTCAATAGACAATTTTTGATCCGGGACCGGTGCTTGCAGCAGTTCGACATAGCCCTGCTCTGTGATTTTATCTCCTTGGGCAACTAAAAAAACATTACCGTATAAGTTGAACCGTATACGTCCAACACGACCAATCAAATTTCTGAAATCTACGGGCGTCATCATCGAACGATTAATCTTAAAATCGGTTATAAAGAGATTATCTGCAGGCAGATTTACCCCTTCCAAAAGGGTACTCGTACAGAACATGATTGTTATCTTGCCCTTTCGGAACAAGTCTTCAATTCGCATACGTATGGACGAAGGTAAGTACCCGATGTGGTAGGCAACACCCTTTTTTATTATTTCGGTTAAATAATACTCGCCGTGAACCTCGTTGCGGATATCTCGTGATAAATCTTCAAGGTCTTTATCACCGCTTTCTGGAAGCAAATTGGAAAATTCGCGTGCAAAATCAATCGCTTTGTTTTTACCATTGCAATATACAATAGTCTGCTGGCGATCTTCAGGTGATTTCTTTATATTAACAACTTCGAACATTCTGAGAAAATCAATCAAAGTAGCATCGGATTTCTGAATTGTCGATAAGTGAACCAGTTCCTCAGCATAATCATTGTATGAGCTGATAGTATGGCTGTTTAAGTCAATTAAAAACTTGATTTGCGCAACAGGTGAAAATGTCGATCTGAGCCTATTATCTGCATTTGTCTCTTCGGAAAGTAGTCTCAGATATACCTCTGGGTTAGGAATATTGGGTGAGGCAAAAATAATATGAGGCTTCTGAGGTCGCTTTAGTAACATATCGACAACTTTATAATAAAAAGGACCTCTGCTATTTTTCCCGGACAGTTTATGCGCTTCATCAATGAATAAGTAATCAATCTGCAAATTTGGTTTGCTGATAAGTAGATACAACAATCTTTCCGGTGTAAGAACAAGAATAAAATTATGCTGTCCTTCAAGGGCTAAGTCTCCAGCGGCAGTAATTACGCGATAATTTTGTTGCTGTAAGTGTTCTTTTAGATCATTAATAATTTGGCTTCGATTTTCATTTATCAGTGCTTTTGTCGGAACAATTAGTGCAAAATTTTTCTTTGCTCCTTGCCTGACTTGCTCCTTTATAAACATTCGCATGATGAAGGATTTGCCCATAGAAGTCGGACCAGAATAACTGAAATATGGGTCGTCCAAGTGATCATACGCATTCTTCTGTGCACCAAAAAAACGCAGGTCTGGCTCAGCGGGTATTGTAAGATAATGACTCTGAAACTCCGCAAATACTCTTTCAAGTGCAGAAGGTGCTTGATAATTACTCTTTATTATTTTTTGCCCCTGATGATTACCAGTGTAAGAAAGGACTGATCCAGCAACCATATTTACATCTTCGTTGTCAGGATATAGTTCATGTAGCAGTATCACTATTTCCTGCGCCCACATTTTGTGATTATCTTTGTTTTCAGAACACGTCGATTTAGAAAGTAAATCGGCAAATCTAAGTGCTGAATTAATATCAACCTCTCTGGACTGCCTTTTTGTTGTCAGCTCAAATTTCTGCAGTGCGTAATTATAGAGTATGTTATCATAAAGTTCATTCAGAAATGGATTGTGTTCGATACCACTAAATATAGCATCGCCAAGATTAATCTTCTTTTCATTGCTCATAACATAACATCCCCCTTCATGACGTTCTCCATGATGGCCTTTTTCTCGGTTTCGGCATCATCAAAGGGCAGGATGTAAAAATAGAATGAGTGTGATCCAAGGCTGTTCGTGCGGATTTTTTCTGCAATGTACTCTGCATGCTGTTTTATATCATAAGCCATTTTTTGCATTACTAGGTTCTCGTATTCTTCTGAAGTGCGTCCCTCAGAAGACAAACCGATAGAATAGCCAAGGAAAACACCATAGGCAGTGTTATATCTTGGAGTTTTGCCCTGAGACGGCAAGATAAGGTCTTTGATTAACTCAATTTCATCTGGGTCAAACGCGCGGTTGAGAATTGTCTTCTCAACCATTTTGATTTCACGAGCTTCATGCTGTTCAATGCGGAGGATGCTTTCAAATGATCGGTCAATAGCATCCTTAATTTCACCTATGACATTTGATGCACCAAACACCATCTGACAACGTTGCTCAGATTCTGGTGCAAATAGATGTATGCTTTCACACGCACTGCCAAACTGTGATAATTCAGTTGAAAGCTCCACTCTACTCATTAGTTTTGGTGCGCCAAGCATGTCCTCCAAAAAAGTGTAAACAAGCATTTCGCCGAGTTCGTTACCACAACCCTTTGTATCTGCTGCTCCGTTTTCGCGCATAATCCTCAAAGCCTGCGCAGTTACTGAATCTAAGTCGTCCTCGAGCCTAAAATCTTCAAGTTTTGCACGGGAAAAAACATAGCGACCAATATTGCGATACAACATGGTTTCCAAATCGCCGGAGTAAAATTTGTTGTTGCGTAAAGCCAAATGGAAAAGTCGCAGTTGTTCTGGCATGCACAAACCGAGATTCTCAGTATGCAGAACCTCAACAAAAATGCCATCTGTGCTCTTCTTTTTTATTGTTTTAGCCAAAACTCCACTCATGTTTTTCCTCCCGCAAAAGTCATTATTCTTTTTTTGGCATCTGGTGCGATTCCCCATCCGGATTGTATGTGAGGTTAAATACCATATCGGACAACCATTTTTTGAAGGATGGGTTGTCTTGGAACTGCTTAAATAACTCCATATTATCTGCCATGATAGAGAATATAACCTGTTGCAAGGCTCGCTCACTTTCCATACGGGCATTTTGTGCATCGGAATTTTTCATGGCATTTTTGTACTTTTCATCCTTCGCCACCATTTCTGGTATTTCAAGAATCTGGCGTCGGACGTTATCCGCGTCTTTCCAGTTGATATTGCCAAACATATCATTGAAATTTGATAGGATTAATGACAGCAAATCCATCTCAGGATCAACAATGTGGCCAATCTTTCCAGCAGGAACTGGAGGTACTTCAGCATCCTCATCTTCAAGTTTGATAGACATAGCTTCCTGTGCTTCTAAACGATAGCTATCCAAATCGATAGCTTGCAAGATGCCCTGCGACAGATCATCTTCACGTGGTGACGGAAGCTTCGGAATGAGTAAGTTTAGGAAGATAGATAAGCGCTCCCAATCGGCGTTACCATAAGGGAGAATCGCTCCGAGGAAACCATAAGTACGCACGAAGGACTTTGCAGCACTTTTGAATTTTATCTGATCATCGGTTTCCAGCTCATTATAGACTGCTGTGCAAGCATCTAGAACCGGGTCAAGCCTATCACGATCTGCTCCATCCAAATATAGGTTTACGAGAAGTTCCACATGCCCTGAGGAGTAAACCTGATAACTATCCATGACAGCAATTAAGTCATATAGCTTGTTTGGGTCGGTCTCGCCAGATAGAATAGTAGTGCGGTAATACCGGGAGAACGACTCTTCGATGATGGATGCTTTGTTTGCGAAATCTAACACAAAGGTATCATGTTTTTTGGGGCATGCACGATTTAGGCGTGAGAGTGTCTGCACCGCCTTTATATTATTAAGCATCTTGTCCACATACATGGTGTGAAGCAATGGTTCGTCAAAACCCGTCTGAAACATATCTGCGACAATTAAAAGGCGATACGGGTCAGTCTTCAGCGTTTTTGGAATAGCTGCATCTGGGAATCCATTAAGTGCAGCTGAAGTTAGCGCTGGCTCCTGCTCCTGATGCATATGCTCTCCAGAGTATGCTACGATCGCCTTGTATGGGCTGTGTCGCGCGGAAAGACATTTATTGATAGCGTAATAATATTCAACACAGCGAGGAATACTTGCAGTGACAACCATTGCGCGAGCCTTCCCTCCAATTTTGCCTTTGGCAATGACCTGTTCATGGAAGTGATCAACCATCATTTCTGCCTTATGAGCAATAGTGTGGCTGTTGCTTTCAACAAAAGAACGCAATTTCTTCTGGGCACGCTTCTTATCGAACATCGGGTCGTCCTCGACAGTCTTCATCAGTTTGTAGTAGCTGTCGATGGGCGTATAATACTTCAGCACATCAAGAATAAAGCCCTCTTGAATTGCTTGTTTCATAGTATATACATGGAATGGACGGTGCTTTGTGTCTCCACCATTTTCAAACATGGTTCCAAAAGTCTCTAATGTCTTATTTTTTGGTGTTGCTGTGAACGCGAAATAACTAGCATTGGTAAGAAGCTTACGGCCTTCCATCATGGCATTGATTTTATCTTCGTTGTCCATCTCGTCATCAGAGGCAAGGCCAGAAAGCGCCAAGTTCATCTGTGCAGAATTGCGTCCGCTCTGACCGGAGTGTGCCTCATCAATTAAAAGAGCGAAACGCTTATCCTTATGCTCTGCCCCGATATCGGGCAAAACATAGGGAAATTTCTCGACGGTGGTGACGATTATACGTTTTCCGCCTGTGATTGCTTTTCGTAAATCACCAGAATGTTCAGCCCATGCAACTGTGTTTTGGACTTGCATAAACTGTTTGATTGTATCCCTAATCTGCTTGTCAAGAATGCGGCGATCGGTAACCACCAGCACGGAATCAATAATGGGGTGTCCATTTTGCTCAAGGCCAATTAACTGGTGCGCGAGCCAAGCGATAGAATTTGACTTTCCACTTCCGGCACTGTGTTGAATTAGATAGCGATGACCCATCCCGTTATTTTTAACATCTGCCAGCAACATTTCAACGCAATCCAACTGATGATAGCGAGGGAAAATCTGCTTAACAGTTTTTTTCTTAGTCTCCGGGTCAATTTCCTCGACAACTTGTGCGTAGTTTTCGATGATACGACTAAGCTTATTTTTGGTTAGGATATCCTTCCACAAATAATCCGTCATAATGCCGTCTGGATTTGGAGGATTACCCGCTCCGTCTTTATAACCTTTATCAAATGGCAGAAACCAACTGTCTTTACCAGAAAGCTTAGTACAAAATTTTACACGGGCATCGTCAGCGGCAAAGTGAACCATGCAACGCTTGAACTGGAATAATAGTTCGCGTGGGTCTCGATCTGTTTTGTACTGCTCTACAGCATCATCCACCATTTGTTTTGTGAGTTGATTTTTTAGTTCAAATGTGATGACAGGTAAACCGTTGATAAAAATACACATATCCAGTGCAAGTCGAGACGCATCCAACGAATACTGAAGTTGTCGAGTCACACTGAAGATATTCTTTTCATACATTGCCTTGGCTTTAGCATTGTTCTCCGTTGGAGTCAGGTAGAACATTATAAGATCGGCTGGGTATATCTTAACTCCATTGCGTATTACGTCTACAATACCTCGCTTTGACAACTCACCTTGCAAACGGTTTAAAAACTGTGTTTTTTTAATATCACTTTTTAACACACCAAGTTTTTCAAGTGAGTCTGGCTGTGTATCGTGAAGGAAACGAAGGAGTCTAGTCTCATCAATAGCGTACTCACGGTTGTAGTCAGAATTGTTGCCTTGCTCATAGCCGTTTTGTTCAACCAGCCATTTTACAATAAGGGCTTCGAAGCCATTTTCTTTCGTGTTAGTAAATGTCATGACTTACTCCTCCTGTTCAAGCACTTCTTCTTCTGGATCAGAATATTGATCCTCCAAATCAATATCAGCAAAATATTCATAATCAGGAATTGTTACTTTGCTAATGTCAACCTTTCCATCAACAACTTCGGAAATTAATCGCATTTTTAATTCTTTTAGCATCTCTATTTCTTTTTTCTTTGCTGCAATTAGGCGATTAATATTGGATACTTGCCAGTTTAGAAATTCTACTGCCTGCTCCTGATGCTCTATCGTGGGAAATGGCAGTTGTTTATTTTTGAGTTCGTTATAAGATAATGTTAATCTTATTCCAGTTCCCATGCCATGGAATATTTTCTGAGCATCAAGCGCTTTAAAATAATAAGTGTAGTATTGAGGATTTACATTATCTCTTGGATGCAAAGAAATGTAAGCCGATGTTATAATTCCATTCTCTTTGACGATACCAACTCGATCAGTCACAAAATCGTAGTTCAGATTTAAACCATTCAACATAATGTCGCCTGGATGCACAACAGTATATTTTCTCCATGTTGCTAATAGAGCATCATCCACTTTAAATTTTGGTTTTTGAATAATATTTCCAAATTTAAACTGCAATGCGTTTTGTTCATTAAGATCGCTATTTAATGTCTTATTCTCCGAGAACAGCATTGCTACTCTGTCTGTTTCCCAAGCTAAAGGTTTTTCAGTTTGAATTTGTCTCCAGCATGATACAACTTCAGAAAAACCACCTTCTGTTTTTCTTTCAAGTTCGATGAGATCACTTACAATAGTCTGCATCTCAGCAAGTTTTTTGGGCTTATAAAAATACTTTGTAAAACTTAACTCATATCCAATTTGTGTTTTCTTTTCGTCAACCCAGGCATCAGGTGCATATGGATGAACTTCATTTTGAATGAATGCCTCAATACCACCTTTGTAATTAAATTCAACTTTTTCGTTTTCTCGAAGTTCTGGATCCGCTTCACCTTCGACAGGCTTTGCATATTCATCTTTTTCTGTGATATAAGGGCGAATCTTCTTAGCGAGAGGGGCTTTTAATTCTATGGCTTTAACAAATGCTACCCAATCATCAGTCGGCGTATCTGTCTTAACCTTTGCTAGAGCCATCTTTACTGTTTCCATTTCACCAGGTTTCAATGTTCCTTGCGGAATTATACGGTTAGGGTATATACGCAAACGAAGTGGGCGATCAACTATAATACTCCAGAATCCAAATTCCGAATTATCAAATATTTTGCTGACTTCACTTTCCTCCATGCTCATAAATATGCGCATAATCTCCTTGCGTATTTCATCGTCAAATCCACAGTTTTTTTTGCCCATATTCTTACGCAAAGCAACTTTGGTAGCAGTAGCATCTATTAGCTGAATTTTCCCTTTTCGGCGTTCTTCTTTTCTGTTGGAAAGTATCCATATATAGGTGCTGATGCCGGTGTTATAGAACATATTCTCAGGCAAGGCAATGATAGCTTCTACCAAGTCATTCTCAATAAGATAACGGCGCGCGTTACTTTCACCACTTCCTGCATCACCTGTAAAAAGAGAGGATCCATTATGAACTTCTGCGATGCGACTTCCAAGTTCTGTATCGTTTTTCATCTTTGCTACATTATTTAGTAAAAACAAGAGTTGTCCATCGCTTACACGTGGTAGCATTGAAAGCTGCTCTCCACTCTCAAGATAGGCATTAAACCGGCTGTCAAGAATATCCTTTTTCCCACCCATCTTTTCCGCGTCTGTCTTCCAACTTTTCCCGTATGGTGGATTTGATAACATAAAGTCAAATTGACGGGTAGCATTACCGTCTACAGACAATGTAGAACCATAAGCGATGTGTTCAGCCTGTTCTCCGTCGCCCTTCAGCAACATATCAGCCTTACATATCGCGTAAGTTTCCGGTTGAAGCTCCTGTCCGAAAAGATGAATTGAGACATTCTTACCACGTCTATGCGCTAGGGTCATCAGTCTATCCTGTGCTACAGTTAGCATACCTCCGGTACCACATGCTCCGTCATAGCAAGAATATGTAGCATCTTTAATTTTGTCAGCAATTGGCACAAATACAAGGTCAGACATTAGTTCAACAACATCTCGTGGAGTCCAATGCTCACCGGCTTCTTCGTTATTAGCCTCATTAAATCGACGTACCAGTTCCTCGAACACTGTACCCATACTATGGTTATCCAGTGCAGGCAACCTAACATCAGACATGGTGTCATCACGGTAAATAGGTTTTGGGCTTAGATTTATATCAGATGATATAAATTTTTCTATAACTGCACCGAGTATATCCGCATCAATCATAGTTGTGATTTGATTTCGGAATTTGAACTTCTCCAAAATTTCCTGTACATTAGGCGAGAAACCATCCAGATAGGCTTCAAAGTCTGCTTTAAGCGTCTGTTTTTTTGCACGGCTGGTCAAATCGCGTAAGAGGAATGGCGAAGCATTACAAAATGACTGACCAGCTGCGTTGCATAGGGCTGGCCACTGATTTGCAATTCCTGCAGCATCCATTTTCTTTTTCATGTCGAGTACTTCAGCCTTTGTATCTTCCAACATAGCATCCAAACGGCGAATAACTGTCATTGGTAAAATTACATCACGGTATTTCCCGCGCACATATACATCACGTAAACAATCGTCTGCAATACCCCAAATAAAACTTACTATCGAATTATGAGTTTGACTGTCCATTTTCTTTACCTACCTTTTCTATTTTTATCTCTATTTCTAAAAGTGTATAAATAGCCGCATCCTAATTTTATCTCAATATATGTCCTATAAAACGGACTCAATCTGTATCAGTAGAGTCGGAATTATCTGCAGCACCACCGGAGCGTATCCAGTCATCAACTTCGGACAGTTTAAATTTCCACAGTCGTCCGACTTTATATGCTGGCATATTTCTCTTGGCGATCCACTGCAGAATGGTCTCACGGCCTACACCGAGATACTCTTGTACTTCTTTTAAAGTAGACCATTTTTCAATGCTTTT